>Ga0308159_1000171_pt1 | contig 213658 bp, 184 predicted proteins | sample PhyCR1_FD_201040 | JGI IMG/M metagenome (GOLD analysis project Ga0308159, IMG submission 201040) | Phyllosphere microbial communities from UC Gill Tract Community Farm, Albany, California, United States - DLSLC.R1 | ecosystem: Host-associated > Plants > Phyllosphere > Unclassified | place...
CAGGCCGCGTATAGTGCGGCGAGTCGAGCAAGCCGTTGACGAAACTGTCTTCGACGGCCGATGCATCGTCGCCGAGCACGCCGGGAATCAGGCGTACCACGGCGTCCATCAGGGCCATCGCCGGCAGTTCGCCGCCCGATAACACGAAGTCGCCGAGAGAAATTTCCTCATCGACGCAGCGATCGAGCAGGCGCTGGTCCACCGCTTCGTAGCGACCGCACAGGATGACGAGACCAGGCTCGTCTTTCAATGCCATCGCGCGGGCATGGGTCAATGGTTTGCCTTGCGGCGACATGAACACCACGCGCGGGCTGGGCAGACCGAGGTCTTGCTGGCGCGCCTTCGCAGCATCGATGGTCGCTTCGAGCGGCCGTGCCATCATCACCATGCCGGGACCACCGCCATACGGGCGGTCATCGACGGTGCGGTGACGGTCTTGCGTGAAATCGCGTGGATTCCAGAGATGCAAGCCCCAGCGTTGCTGCTCGAACGCACGGCGGGTGACCCCGGACTGCGTCAATGCGGCAAACATTTCCGGGAACAAGCTCACGACGTCAAATTGCATCGGATCTCAAGCCCACGTGGACGGGTTCAAAAATCGAGACCCCAGTCCAGGGTAATCAGTTTTTGGTCGAGGCTGACAGTCTTGACGAATTGGTCGACGAACGGCACGAGGCGCTCGGGTGCTTTTTCGTCTGACGACGGATCGGGCACCGGCACGATGCGCAAAATCGATTGCGCGCCATTGCTCATCATGTCGGCCACCTTGCCCAGGGCTTCGCCCTGCAGGTTGACCACGTCAAGCCCGATCAGATCGGACCAGTAATACTCATCTTCTTCGAGCGCGGGAAACGCGCTGCGTGCGATCTGTACCGTGGCGCCCTTGAGCGCTTCGGCAGCATCGCGGCCCTGCAGGCCGACCAGCGTGGCGACGACATCGCCGCCATGCAGTTTTGCACTGCGCACCGTGACGGCGTGCAGAGTCGGCTTGCTGACCCACCAGGTTTTCACGCTCAGCAGCGCATCGGCATCAGAGGAGTGCGGCGTGACACGAATGCCACCGACGATGCCATAAGCACCGGACACATACCCCACTTCGGCCAGATCGGCGGGAACCGAAGTCCCCATACCGGCATTGCTTGCTGCTGAATCGTTCAAACCTGCGTACCTTGCTTAATAAAAATTAAGCAGCTGGCTTTTGCTGGGCGACCAGGCGAGCGACGGTTGGCGACAGTTGCGCGCCAACGCCTTCCCAGTGAGCCAGACGGTCAGCAGCGATACGCAGGCTGACTTCAGCGCCCGATGCCATCGGGTTGTAGAAACCGATACGCTCGATGAAACGACCATCGCGACGATTGCGCGAATCAGTTGCAACGATGTTGAAGAACGGACGCTTTTTTGCGCCACCACGAGCCAAACGAATAACGACCATAATATTTCCGAAAAAGTTGTTCTGGACGGAGAAAGTCGACGATTATAGCGCGCGACACCGAACAGCAGCAAGCGTTAATGATACAGGGCGCGCAGTCCCAGGAGAATCAACCATTATCACCGATTTCGCGCCAGACCGCTACCAGCCATCTGCCCTAATGCCCTGGAATACGCTGCCAATCGCCGAAAGCGTGCCATTCGCGCCAATCTGGACGATACTTTGGCTTTCCTGAACGATTGACAACATCCATGGCTGCTGCGCACAAGAACAAGACTGTCGCCACCCTGCTCGCCCTGCTGCTGGGTGGCTTCGGTATTCACCGCTTTTATCTGAAGCCTGGTGCGGACCGCATCGGTCTGCTGCACCTGTGCTGCCTGCCGGTCATGGGGATCCTGTACGGCGCGGTCAAGCCGCATCCGTTCTATATGGTGCTGCCGCTGCTGGTGTCGTATATCGCCGGCTTTGTCGAGGCGCTGGTAATCGGGCTGACGCCGGATGAGAAGTGGGATGCCCAATACAACGCGCACAGCGGTCGCCAGTCGCGCTCGAACTGGGTGCTGGTGTTGCTGCTGGTGGTGACGATGCTGGTGGCGACGACCGTGTTGATCGGGACGATCGCACGTTTGTCGGATGTGGTGTACACGGGCGGCGCGTACGGGTGAAGAACGCGGGTTGCGTACGATCGTGGTGGGAGACGGTTTGTTGAACGCGTGGACGGCAGAGCCGTCCACCCTACATGCCCACGGTAGGGTGGACGGATTTTCCGTCCACGCGTTCAACGAGCCTTAAGACACCACGGCGTGACCGGCACTGCCCAGGGCGCGTGCCGGCCTGCATGCCTGCTTAGAACTGCTCGATCTCCAGCGCCAGCACGCCCGCCGCGCCATCGACGATCGACGTGCGCAGCCCTGGTGCTTGCGACAGGATGTGGTCGGCAAAGAAACGCGCCGTGCCAATCTTGGCGCGGTAGAAGGCGGCATCGCCCTCCCCGGCATCCAGGCGCTTCTGCGCCGCCAGTGCCGCGCGCGCCATCTGCCAGCCACCCAGCACGATGCCGGCCAGCTTCAGGTACGTGACGCTGCCGGCAAACACCGCCTTCACGTCCGTCCTGATATTGGCCACCACATACTCGACCACTTGCTCGAGCGCCGCACTGCCCTCTTGCAGGCGCTGCGCAATCGCCGTGAAATCGGCGTTCTGCGCCTCGCCCAGCTGGCGTTCGACATCCCGGATCTGCGCGATCAGGGCCTTGGCCACGGCGCCGCCATCGCGCACCGTCTTGCGGCCCACCAGGTCGTTGGCCTGGATCGCCGTGGTGCCTTCGTAGATGGTCAGGATCTTGGCATCGCGGTAGTGCTGCGCCGCGCCCGTTTCTTCGATGAAGCCCATGCCGCCATGCACCTGCACGCCATCGCGTGCGACCTGCTCGCTCATCTCCGTCGCCCAGCCCTTGATGACGGGGACCAGGTATTCATAGATGGCCAGGTTGGCCGTGCGCGTGGCTTCGTCCGGATGGTGATGGGCCAGGTCGGACAGTGCCGCGCCGACATACGACAGCGCGCGCGCGGCTTCCGTCTGCGAACGCATCGACATCAGCATGCGGCGCACGTCCGGGTGGTGGATGATCGTCACCGGGCCGCTCGAACCGGCCACGTCGCGCGACTGGACGCGGTCCTTGGCAAAGGCCACCGCGCCCTGGTACGCATGCTCGGCCAGGCCGACGCCCTGGATGCCCACGCCGAAGCGCGCTGCATTCATCATGATGAACATGTATTCGAGGCCACGGTTTTCTTCGCCGACCAGCGTGCCGACAGCGCCGCCGTTGTCGCCAAACTGCAGCACGGCCGTCGGACTGGCCTTGATGCCCAGCTTGTGTTCGATCGAGACGCAGGCAACGTCGTTGCGCGCGCCCAGTGAACCATCGTCGTTGATCATGAACTTGGGCACGATGAACAGCGAGATCCCCTTCACGCCCGGTGGCGCGTCAGGCGTGCGCGCCAGCACCAGGTGCACGATGTTCTCGGTCATGTCGTGATCGCCATACGTGATGTAGATCTTGGTGCCGAACAGTTTATAGGTGCCATCGCCCTGCGGCTCGGCGCGGGTGCGCACAGCGGCCAGGTCCGAGCCAGCCTGCGGCTCGGTCAGGTTCATGGTGCCGGTCCACCGGCCCGACACCAGCGGCTCGAGAAAGCGCGCCTTTTGCGCGTCCGAGCCAGCGGTGAGCAAGGCCTCGATGGCGCCATCGGACAACAGTGCCACCAGCGCGAACGACAGGTTGGCGCCGTGCAGCATTTCCATGCAGGGCGTGGCTACCAGCTTGGGCAAGCCCTGCCCGCCAAAGTCCTGCGGATGCTGCACGCCCTGCCAGCCGGCCTCGGCGTACGCCTTGAACGCCTCGCGGAAGCCCTTGGTCGTGGTAACAAAGCCGTCTTTCCAGTAGCTCGGGTCCTTGTCGCCCACGCGGTTCAGCGGCGCGATCACGTCGCGGCAGAATTTCGCGTTTTCTTCCAGGACCGCTTCCACGGTATCGGGCGTCGCATCTTCACAGCCGGGCAGCGCATTGATCTCGGCCAGATTGGCCAGTTCGGTCAGCACGAACTGCATGTCTTTCAGCGGGGCGTTGTAGCTCACCATTGTCTCCTGAATAAATTCTTATGCAAAAAAAACGCCGTTCCTGCAGAGGCGGGAACGGCGTCATTGGCGGCTGTCGGCGCGGCGTACAACGACGCCGCGCCTGGCGATCAGCCCAGTTCCTTGACCAGTTCCGGCACGGCTTCGAACAGATCGCCCACCAGGCCGTAGTCGGCGACCGAGAAGATCGGCGCTTCCGGGTCCTTGTTGATGGCGACGATGACCTTCGAGTCCTTCATGCCGGCCAGGTGCTGGATCGCGCCAGAAATACCGACGGCGATGTACAGCGTTGGCGCGACGATCTTGCCCGTCTGGCCGACTTGCCAGTCGTTCGGCACGAAGCCGGCGTCGACGGCGGCGCGCGATGCACCCATGGCCGCGCCCAGCTTGTCGGCCAGCGGCTCGAGGATCTTGAAGTTGTCGGCCGAGCCGATGCCGCGGCCACCCGAGACGATCACCTTGGCGGCGGTCAGTTCCGGACGATCCGACTTGGCCAGCTCGCGGCCCACGAAGCTCGACGTACCTGCGTCCGCCACGGCAGCAATGGCTTCGATGGCGGCCGAACCACCAGCGGCTGCGGAATCGAACGCCGTGCCGCGCACGGTGATGACTTTCACGCTGTCGCTCGACTGCACGGTGGCAATGGCGTTACCGGCGTAGATCGGGCGCTCGAACGTGTCGGGCGAATCGACCTTGGTGATCTCGGAAATCTGCGCGACGTCGAGCTTGGCAGCCACGCGCGGCAGGATGTTCTTGCCGTAGGCGGTGGCTGGCGCGAGGATGTGCGAGTAGCTGCCGGCAATCGCCAGGATCTGCTCGGCCACGTTCTCGGCCAGGCCGTCGGCGAAGTGCGGCGCGTCGGCGACCAGCACTTTCGAGACGCCCGCGATCTGCGCAGCAGCTTCGGCAGCGGCGCCGCAACCCGAACCGGCAACCAGGATGTGCACATCGCCGCCGCACTGGACAGCTGCGGTAACGGTGTGGTGGGTAGCGCCCTTCAGGGAGCCGTTGTCGTGTTCAGCAATGACTAATGCGACCATGTTGATTCCTATCTTGTAAGTAACGACAAACGGCTCAGATGACTTTGGCTTCAGTGCGCAGTTTCTGCACCAGGGTGCCGACGTCCGGGACCTTGACGCCCGCCGAGCGCTTGGCTGGCTCGACGACTTTCAGCGTCTTCAGGCGCGGCGCCACGTCCACGCCCAGGTCTTCCGGCTTGATCGTCTCGAGCGGCTTTTTCTTGGCCTTCATGATGTTCGGCAGCGTCACGTAGCGCGGCTCGTTCAGGCGCAGGTCGGTGGTGATGACTGCAGGCAGCTTGAGCGCCACGGTTTCCAGGCCGCCGTCGACTTCGCGCGTCACGGTGACCTTGTCATCTTCGAGCACCACTTTCGATGCGAACGTCGCTTGTGGCCAGCCCAGCAGTGCGGCGAGCATCTGGCCGGTCTGGTTCGAGTCGTCGTCAATTGCCTGCTTGCCCAGGATGATCAGCTGTGGCTGCTCTTTATCAGCCAGCGCTTTCATGATCTTGGCCACGCCCAGCGGCTCGGTGTCGCCAGCGGTCTCGACCAGGATGGCACGGTCGGCGCCGATGGCCAGGCCGGTGCGCAGGGTTTCCTGGCACTGCGGCACGCCGATCGACACTGCCACCACTTCGGTAACCTTGCCGCCTTCTTTCAGGCGAGTGGCCTCTTCCAGCGCGATTTCGTCGAACGGGTTCATCGACATCTTGACGTTGGCGATATCCACGCCGCTGTTGTCGGACTTGACGCGAACCTTGACGTTGTAGTCGACCACGCGTTTGACGGGTACCAGGACTTTCATAGGGTGCCTTTTAAAATGAGATGGAGACAGACTAAAGTGGCTCAGATTATATGAGAAATCGGGGCATCGGGCCAAATTAAAGCACGAGCGTGCGATTTTTTAGTAGAGTAAAACACCTAAAGTAGTCTGTCTGTCATGAATTCGGGGAAACAGACGGGGCGCAGACCCCGTTACGACAATGCGCGCCGTCGCGATGAACGCGACGCGGCGGCGTGGCTTACTTGCGGCGCATCAGAAAAGTGAACTCGCCGTGTTCGAAGGTGTGGGCCAGCAGCGCATTGCCGGTCTGCTTGGCGAAGGCCTGGAAATCACGCACGGAGCCGGTGTCGGTGGCCACGATACGCAGCACCTGACCGCTCTCCATGTCGGCGAGCGCCTTCTTCGCTTTGAGGATGGGCAGTGGGCAATTCAGCCCCCGCGCATCCAGATCTTTCTGGAATTCCATAATATCGGTGTCGGTGTCGAAAATGATGTCGCTCATCGCATTCCTGATCAGTAAGGATGGTGCTGGAACTTGAATACTACTCCAATTCGCGCAGTATGACGCACCGCACCAAAATAGTCATAGATTGTTGCGAGCCTGCAACCCAATGTTAAAAGCTTGACGAAGTTGCACGGAGTCTGTACTGGATGCTCACAGAAAAGCACTATGGCGGTGCATCTTTTCCACCAGATGTGATCCAAAACGGCGCATACAATAGCCGTTCCGGCAAGCCCGTGCAATAGAGTTGCGCGATGTTGTCGCAGCCAGGCGGGCCTTACTGCTCGACCAGTTCGACCCGCCGGTTCTGCTGGCGCCCCGCCTCGGCGCGGTTCGACGCCAGCGGCGCATACGCAGCCACGCCTTTCGGACTGAGGCGCGCGACATCGATCTTGTAGGTGCCGGCCAGCGCGCCGACCACCGACTCTGCACGCCGCTGCGACAGTGCCAGATTCTGGGCCACGGCGCCCTGGTTGTCGGTGTGACCGACCACGAACACCTTGAGCTTTGGCGACTGCTTGAGCATGGCGGCCATCTCGGCCAGCGCAGCTGCCGATTCGGGTTTGACGTCGGCCTTGCCGGTATCGAAATAGACGCCGTAGATCGCCACCTTGCCGTCCGTGGCGATGCCCTTGGCCATGTCCGCCGCGTTCAGGTCGGCAGCAACCTTGCCCCTTCCATCGGCTTGCCTTCGACGATGTCGAGGTAGACGCCGCCGTTCTTGCCCTGGACCGGATCGACTGCGTAGACGGCAACGGTCAGCGCAGACCCATCGGGCCGCGTTCCCGATGCGAGCAGATAACGGTTGTCATTGCGGCCGTAGTTGAAGGGCGAGGTCGCCGCCTCGCCGCCCTGGATGAAGTTGTAGCCTACCCGCTGCTGCTGCACGAAGTCGCCAAAATTTTCGCCACAGGTTTCCTTGGCGCAGGCGAAGGTGCTTTTCATGCCGGCCTTTTCGAGCGCCGTCTGGTAGTTGCGCATGACTTCGAGCGACGAGCGGTCCTGGGGATAGACGTAGGCGATGCGGGTGTACTTGCCTTCCAGGCGCAGTGTCTTCTCGAAACCGAGCTTGCCGGCGATCCGGACGCGCTTGCCTGCCGGCAGCGTGGCCTCGTCGAATTGCTTTACCTCGTAGCCAACCAGCTTCGCGCCCGCAAAACGCGTGAGCAGCGGATGATCCTTGCCGCCCTTGACCGTGTCGTTCGCCGGCATCTGGGCCTGCGCCACCGACACCGCCGTTACCAGAAGACCCGTTACCAGAACCCGAAGTGTCAGCATGATCGCCTTTAAAAGGTTGATGTTCGTGCATGATTCTATGAGGGCAATGCGATGAAGGCAATAAAAAACGCCGCGCGGAGAGGCGGCGTTTTTTTATCCGGCAAAGCGCTGCTTACGCGCGTTCGCCCACCCAGCCAGCCACGCCGGCCAGCGCCGTCGGCAAGCCTGATGGATCGGTGCCGCCGGCCTGCGCCATGTCCGGACGCCCGCCGCCCTTGCCGCCCACCTGCTGGGCCACAAAGTTGACCAGCTCGCCCGCCTTGACCTTGCCGGTGGCATCCTTGGTCACGCCTGCGATCAGGCTGACCTTGCCATCGAGGACGCTTGCCAGCACGATCGCGGCCGTGCCCAGCTTGTCCTTGAGCTTGTCCATCGCTTCACGCAGCGTCGCTACGTCGGCGCCATCCATCGTGGCGGCCAGCACCTTGATGCCGTTGACGTCGATGGCTTGCGCGATCAGCTCGTCGCCCTGCCCCGAGGCCAGCTTCGACTTCAGTGCCGCGACTTCTTTTTCAAGCAGCTTCACCTGGTCTTGCACCTGGCCGATGCGGCTGGTCAGTTCGTCAGGATTGGTCTTGAGGGCGCCAGCCGCTTCGATCAGCTTGCGGTTGATCGATTGGACCAGGGCCAGTGCACCTTCGCCCGTGACGGCTTCGATACGGCGGATACCGGCCGCGACGCCGCCTTCGGACACGATCTTGAACAGGCCGATGTCGCCGGTGCGGGTCACGTGGACGCCGCCGCACAGTTCTTTCGACGTGCCGATGTCGAGCACGCGCACGGTGTCGCCGTACTTCTCGCCGAACAGCGCCATGGCGCCGTGCTTGACCGCATCGTCAAACGACATATTGTGCGATTGGGTGGCGTGGTTCTCGAGAATTTCGCGGTTGACGATGGTCTCGACCTGTGTGATCTCGTCCAGCGTCAGCGCCTGCGGGTGGCTGAAGTCGAAGCGAGTCTTGTCCGGGTCGACCAGCGAGCCTTTTTGTGCCACGTGCGTGCCCAGCACTTCGCGCAGCGCCTTGTGCATCAGGTGCGTTGCCGAGTGGTTGCGGATGGTGCGTGCGCGCTTGGCCGTGTCGACCTGTGCGTCGACCGTCGCGCCGACTTTCAGCGTGCCTTCGCGCAGCACGCCGTGGTGACCGAAGACGTCCGCCTGGATCTTGAGCGTGTCTTCGACTTCAAAGCGGATGGCGCCGTCGCCAATCACACCCTGGTCACCTACCTGGCCGCCCGATTCGGCGTAGAACGGCGTGGTGTCGAGCACGACGATGCCGGCCTGGCCGGCGCTCAGTTGCTCGACCTTCACGCCGTCGGCATACAGCGCCAGCACGTGCGTGTTGTGGGCCAGCGAATCGTAGCCGACGAATTTCGTTTTCTCGCCCGCGTACTCGACGTTGGCGGCCATCTTGAACTTGCCGGCGGCGCGCGCCGTTTTCTTTTGCTGTTCCATCGCGGCGGTAAAGCCCGCTTCGTCGAGCGTGACGCCACGTTCGCGGCAAATGTCGGCAGTCAGATCCAGCGGGAAGCCGTAGGTGTCGTACAGCGTGAAGGCGGTGCCGCCGTCGAGGTTCTTCGGATCCTTGGCCAGCTGGGCTTCGAGGATCTTCATGCCGTTTTCCAGCGTTTCACCGAAGCGTTCTTCTTCGGCCTTGAGCACTTGCGCCACGCGGTCTTTGGCCGTGCGCAGTTCGGGGTAGGCTTCGCCCATCTCGATGTCCAGATCAGCCACCAGCTTGTAGAAGAATGGCTTGGTCTGGCCCAGCTTGTGGCCGTGGCGCAGCGCGCGGCGCACGATGCGGCGCAGCACGTAGCCGTGGCCTTCGCTGCTCGGGATGATGCCGTCGACGATCATGAACGACGCAGCGCGGATGTGGTCGGCGATGACCTTGAGCGAATTGTTCTCCAGGTCAGGTGCCGCGGTTTCGCGGGCAGCGGCCTTGATCAGGTTCTGGAACAGGTCGATTTCGTAGTTGCTGTGCACGTTCTGCAGCACGGCGGCCAGGCGCTCCATGCCCATGCCGGTGTCGATCGACGGCTTTGGCAGCGGGGTCAGCGAGCCGGATTCGTCGCGGTAGAACTGCATGAACACGAGGTTCCAGATTTCGATGAAGCGGTCGCCGTCTTCTTCGGCCGAGCCCGGTGGGCCGCCCCAGATGTCGGCGCCGTGGTCATAGAAGATCTCGGTGCACGGACCGCACGGGCCGGTATCGGCCATCTGCCAGAAGTTGTCGGAGGCGTAGCGCGCGCCCTTGTTGTCGCCGATGCGGATGATGCGCTCTGTCGGCACGCCGATTTCGTTGGCCCAGATGTCGTACGCTTCGTCATCCTCGAAGTACACGGTGATGGTCAGCTTTTCGGCTGGCAGCAGGTAGACCTTGGTCAGGAGCTCCCAGGCCAGCTGGATCGCATCGCGCTTGAAATAGTCGCCAAAGCTGAAGTTGCCCAGCATCTCGAAGAAGGTGTGGTGCCGCGCCGTGTAGCCGACGTTTTCAAGGTCGTTGTGCTTGCCGCCGGCGCGCACGCAGCGCTGCACGGACGTCGCGCGCGAGTACGGGCGCGAATCCAGGCCCAGGAAGACATCCTTGAACTGCACCATGCCGCTGTTGGTCAGCAGCATGGTAGGATCGTTGCCCGGCACCAGCGGGCTGGAACGCACGATGGAATGGCCTTTGGATTCAAAGAACTTGAGGAACTTTTCGCGGATGTCGGAGGATTTCATGTCTGATCGTTGGGCGGAGTGAGGCAGCGTGCCTATAAAGGAACGATTATAGCCTAGCTCCCCGATCCATTCTCAGCGCAGCAGGCTCAGGATCGAGCGTGGTTGCCCGTTGGCCTGCGCCAGCATCGCCGACGCGGCCTGTTGCAGGATCTGCGTGCGGGTCAGCTGCGCCGTGTCATTGGCGTAATCGGTATCCTGGATGCGCGAGCGGGCCGCCTGCATGTTCTGCGAACTCGTCTCGAGCGCACTGGCGGCCAGGTCGAGCCGGTTGCTCGAGGCGCCCGTGCGCACGCGCTGCTCACCCACAAATTCCAGCGCCCGGTCGATGCTCAGCAGCGCCACGCTCGATCGCGTCATGTCGAGATTGGCCAGGCCCAGGGCGCGCGCATTCATCGACGAAAATTGCAGGTCGATCAGGTCGCTCGCTTTGTCCCCGGCCTGCACCTGCACCCGCCGCACGCCGCTGGCGCCGCCCTCGTCCGGGTAGACGACGTTGAAACCGGCCAGGCCATCTGCGGCATTGCTGGTCCCGCTGGCGGGCACGACGGCGCGGGCATCGCGCACGGGGCCATCGTCGGCGTCCAGTCCGCCGATCGCGCCCGTATCGGCATTGGTCAGATTCATTTTTGTATTGATAAATTGTTCGCCGTTGGCGCCAAAGTCGGCCAGGAACGCGGCGTTGCTGGTGTACACGCCTTTCGACACGGCATTGAGCGCGGCATCGAGGTCGGCGGACTGGTTGTTGTTCAAGTATTGCATGATGCCCTTGATGCCGCCCTCCACGCCCAGGCCCTTCATGCGGTCGTGCAGGTAGCGGCTGGCGGCATACCCGCCTTCGTACGAAAAACCGCCGCCGGCGATGGTGGCGACGACCCCCGCCATGCTGCCGGCACCGGCCAGGCGTTCGTCGGCACCATTGATCAGTTCAGCCGTGCCTTCGACGAACCATTGCGGCAGCGCTCCCATGTTCATCGTGCGGCCCATCACCGCGTGCACCATCTCATGGGCAACGATGCGGTCGCTGTAGAGCGGCGCGCTGCCGCCGTCGGGGGTAGCCGCGGTGCCGAAGTCGGCCATGTCGATATTCAGGTGCAGATTGTTCAGCTTGCCGCCGGACGACGTGCCGGATACCGAAGCGAGCACGTTGTAGGCGCCATCCGTGGTGTCGAGGTTGACAGTCAGTGTGGCGCCATCGCCCATGAGCCCGTAATGCTGCTTGATCAGGTCTTCGGCCGAACTGAGCCAGCCGGACTGGAGGCCATCGAGCACGGCGCGCCGTCGTTCGTCGCCGCCAATGCTGACGGTGTCCTGCGAAAACACCGCTTCGCCGTTGAAACTGGTGTCGGTGCCTACCTGTGTGATGTGTTGCAGCAGCGCCTGTGTTTCTTTCTGCAGCGCGCCGCGATCCCCATCCGTGTAGCTGCCATTGCCGGCTGCCACTGCCATCTCGCGCAGGCGTTGCAGGGTCTCGGTGACGCTGGCCATGGCGCCATCGGCCACCTGCAGCATCGATGTCGCGTCGCTCATGCTGCGCAGCGCCTGGCTGGTGCCGCGCAGGTTCGAGCTCAGGCGCGACGTGATCGCCTGGCCGGCCGCATCGTCGGATGCGCGGTTGATGCGCATGCCGGAGCTCAGGCGCTCGACGAGCTTTGCCTGCTCGGTGTCATGCGTGCGCATGCTGCGCTGCGTACTGAGCGACAGGGTATTCGTTGATATGGAAAGCGCCATGGTGGCAACACCGTCAGGGTGATCGTCTCTTCTTAACGTCACCCCTTCGTTGTTACTTTAGGTCACCGTGTAAATATAGTACCTGGCCTTGATGTCAGGCGAAATCGGGCGTGATCAGGTCGATGCGGTCGGTGCAGAAAGCGTCCACGCCCCACGCCAGCAGTTCGCGCGCGCGGCCGGCATCGTTGACGGTGTAGCAGAACAGGCCGTAGCCCGCGTCCTTGACGGCGCGTGCCTGCTGCCGGCTCAGGTGCAGGTGATTGGTATGGATGGCACGTGCACCGAGCGCCTGCGCCCGCGTCTGCCAATCGGCACCGAGAGCGCTGGTCAAGCGGGCGCGCGGCAGCGCCGGCGCGGCCGCCTGCGCTGCTGCCAGCGCGACGTCGCTGAACGATGACAACAGCGGCAACGCGGCCGGGTCGCCGGATGCGAGCGCGTCGGCAAACAGCGCGGCCGTCATCTGCGCCACGACGCGGCCCGTCTCGCGTTCGTAACCGGGCGCCGGCTTGATCTCGATATTCATCCAGACGCCGTGGGCCATGCACAGGCGCGCGAAGGCATCGAACAGCGGCACCGGCTCGCCCGCGAACGCCGGGCCGAACCAGCTGCCGGCATCCATCGCGGCCAGGTCCAGCGCATCATGCTCGAACACGCTGCCGCTGCCACGGACCGTGCGGCCCAGGCCCGGGTCGTGCAGCACCACGGGGATGCCGTCGCGTGCCAGCATGACGTCGAACTCGATCGCGCGAAAGCCCGCCGCCAGGCCGCAGCGCAGGCCGGCCACCGTGTTCTCGGGCGCGAGCGTGCCGCCGCCACGGTGCGCGAGGATGCGGGGCCACGGCCACACGGGATCGTGCTTTGTCATGCATCAGCCGGTTGACCGAAGCGGTAAGCCAGTAATGCGAAGACGGCCAGGTTCAGCGCCACCGTTGCCTGAAACTTCCATTGGAACGATTGCTTGCTGGTCTTGTGGCGCAGCCACTGTTGCGCCAGCACGGCGCCGGGCCAGCCACCGATCAGGCCCAGCAGCAGGAGCGTGGCTTCCGGCGTGCGCCACGTGCTGGCGCGCGCGGCCGACTTGTCCATCGCGTAGGCCACGAAACAGGTCAGGCTGGTGACGAGATAGGCGGCGCCGACGATCTGCGACATGTTCCAGGCCAGGCTGGCAAACAGGTACAGGACGAGGAACACGGCGAGCGGGACGTAGGGCATGCCGACAGCTTACCGTTCGGGGTGCTGTCGTGTCCACTTGGCAAATAGATGCAGCGCTACCCTTTCCTGCTCAACACCCACGTAACGTTCACAGAGCGCAGAGCGCAGAGCGCGGATCGCGGATCGCGGATCGCGGATCGCAGATCGTTGATGATCGATGCACCGTGGGTTCGTCATCGTACAGAGCGGTCGATATCAAAACGCCTACGCTGGTCATCCATCCCGGCATTCACCCAGCAGGAGAACACATGGCTTTTGATTTAGGTAATTTGTTGCAGCAATATCTTGGTGGCGCAGGCGCCGCCAGCACCAACGGCAATGCTGCCGCCGACTTTGACCAAGTGGCGCAGAACGCGCCCCGGGCCAGCGTCGCACAAGGCATCGCGAGCGCACTGCGCTCCGACCAGACCCCACCGTTCCCGCAGATGGTCAGCCAGCTGTTTGGCCAGAGCGACCAGAACCAGCGCGCCGGCATGCTGACCAGCTTGCTGGGTGGCGCGGGCGGCAGCGTGCTGTCGTCGGTCGCCGGTGGCGCACTGAGCAAGATCTTCGGCAACAATGTGCCGACGCAGGTGACACCTGAACAGGCGGCGCAGGTCTCGCCCGAGCAAGTACAGGAACTGGCTGAAAAAGCACAACAGCAGAATCCCGGCATCGTCGATCGCATGAGCGACTTCTACGCCGAGCATCCGACGCTGATCAAGGCTGCCGGGGGCGCCGCCCTGGCCGTCGCACTGGGCTACATGGCAAACAACATCCGTAAACAATCACCAGAAAAGGAGGGTCCCGTGGGTATCCTGAGCAACATCTTCCATAAAATTTTCCCAGGCAAAAAAGACGCAGCACCGGCGGCAACGCCAACGGCTGCACCTGCTGCCCCGACTGCAGCACCGGCAGCCCCAACGACCGCCGCACCGGCAGCAGCGCCAGCGCCGGCTGCGGCGCCAGCCCAGCCAGTCGACGTCGAGCAAGTCCTGAACGGCATGCTCGCCTCGTCGGGCCAGCAACTGAACTGGCGTTCGTCGATCGTCGACCTGCTCAAGCTGCTCGGTCTGGACAGCAGCCTGCAGTCGCGCAAGGAACTCGCCGCTGAGCTGAACTACACCGGCGACATGAACGATTCGGCCAAGATGAACATCTGGCTGCACCGCCAGGTCATGAACAAGCTCGCGGCCAATGGCGGCAAGGTACCTGCTGACCTGCGTGACTGATACCCCGTAGCGCGCAACAAATGAAACCGCAACCGGCCTCGCCGGCTGCGGTTTTTTTCATTCAGTCGGCCAGTGTTGTGTTGGCCGTCGTGCCGCATGCAAAGCAGAACCGTGCAAACGCATTCTTGCGCGTCGTGCAGGCAGTGCAGCGATTGAACAGGCCGATGCCACAGTGCGGGCAGAAATCGTTCTTGCCGTCCTTCAGGTCGACCGCCCGCTCGCAGCCGGGACACACACTTTTCACCAGCCGGGTCTGAACCACGTCATAGCGCATCCCCTGGCGGCGTTCGGCATCGGGCAAGGCTTCAGCCAGCTTCTGGCGCGCCAGGTATCCCTGCAACCACCGGATCGCATAGCGCCCGGCAATGACCGTCAGGATGATGCCGACGATGTAGCGCACATACCCGCCATAGCTCGGCAGATACGGCACCAGTTCAAAAAAGAACGTGAACAACGCAAACAGGATGAAGCCCCAGGCAAATGGCCAATCGGGCGTCTTGCGCTTGTGCTTGAACAGCCAACCGGCCACCAGCAAGAGCGGCAGGGTCAGCGCGAGCCGATAGCCAAACACGCGCAGATCACGCGCAGCCTGCGCGTCAAACAACGCCGTCTCTGCTGGCTCTTCCAGCGCACGCCAGCGAGTGCCGGCACGCTCCCCGGCCTGGGTTGCGTCGAGCAACGTCTGCTGCTCGGCTTCTACTGCTGCAAGCGCCGTGCGCTCGGCGCTTGCGAGCGCATCGAGTGCTTCAGTGCGCTTGATTAATTCCGGATCCTGCTCGGGCCGCGCCGTCACCTGCCGCGTCGCCAGCCAGTTGCCGAACGTCTCGCGCGCCGAGGCAGTATTCGCGCTGGCCACCGTGTGCTTCTGGGTTGCCTGTTCCAGGCGCGACTGGGCCTGCTCCTGTGCCTTGTGCGCTGCTTCCCGCTCGGCTTGCACACTGGCCAGTTGGGCCGGGTCCATGAACTGCTCGAGCGTCAGCGGCTCTTCAACATCGCGCACGTTCTGCACGATCAGGCTACCAAGCCCGATCAAAAAGCCGGCAAACACGAACGCAACGAGCCACAGGGCGCGCTGCATCCATTTTTCAGTCAGGCGAAGGCCTTTGCTCATGAGAAACTCCCGGGTGATGGACAAGCGTGCAGCTTGCCACCCTCGGGCGCGGTGCGCTACCGATAGTCAACACGGCCTTGCGCTGCGCTACCACCGGCATCACCTCGTGATACCCGTTCGAAGCAAGCTTAGAAGTACGACAACCCCAACGCCTTCTTGACTTCATCGGTCGTCGCTGCCGCAACTTCACGCGCCTTCATCGTGCCTTCCTTGAGCATCTGCATGACGTAAGCCGGGTCTTTCGCGAACTCTTCACGGCGCGCGCGGATCGGCGCCAGCATGTCCTGCAGGATGCCTTCGAGGCGCTTCTTGACGATGCTGTCGCCCAGGCCGCCGCGCTGGTAATGCGCCTTCATCTCGGCCAGGCCATCCTTGTCGGTATCGAACGCGTCCAGGTACGTGAAGGCGACGTTGCCTTCGATGTGGCCCGGGTCGGACACCTTCAGGTGCAGCGGGTCGGTGTAGACGTTTTTGACGGCAGCGCGGATTTCGTCAGGGCTGGCGCCCAGGTTGATCGTGTTGCCCAGCGACTTGCTCATCTTGGCCTTGCCGTCGATGCCTGGCAGGCGCCCCACTTCGGGCACGAAGGCCTTGGCTTCCACCAGGATGTCGCGCCCGACGATGCGGTTGAACTTGCGCACGATCTCGTTGCACTGCTCGATCATCGGGATCTGGTCTTCACCGACCGGCACCATGTTTGCCTTGAAGGCGCTGATGTCGGCAGCCTGGCTGGCCGGGTAGGTCAAAAAGCCCGCCGGGATGTCGCGCTCGAAGCCGCGCAGGACGATTTCGGCCTTGACGGTCGGGTTGCGCTCGAGGCGCGCGACGGTCACGAGGTTCAGGTAATAGAACGTGAGCTCGGTCAGCTCGGGAATTTGCGACTGGATGAACACGGTCGTCTTGGCCGGATCGATCCCGACAGCAAGGTAATCGAGCGCCACTTCCACCACATTCCGGTGTACCTTACCCAAGTCATCCATATTGTCGGTCATGGCCTGCGAGTCGGCGAGCATGACGAACTGACGGTATTGATGCTGATACGCCACGCGATCGCGCAGGCTGCCGACGAAGTGGCCCAGGTGCAGCGGGCCCGTTGGCCGGTCACCGGTGAGGATGATCGAGTTGGCAGCCGGGGTTGCTACGGTAGCAGTGGCAGTATCGGTAGAAGTAGTTGAAGTAGGCAGTGTCATCGAGGTTCCTGGTTCTATGCCCCGATCGCTGCGTATCAACAATGAACGCCGCCTGAATCGAGGCGGCTATGAAATGCACATCATTTCCCGTGGCCGCGCGCTGTCAGCGGCGCCACCAGGAAAGAAGAATGGAATGTGCTTTCGGAAAGATCATGGACCGCATGGTTGCAGGTTGCCGCCGCGCTGTCAACCGCCACCCGGCCCATGACCCGGCAGCAGGCTCTCCCAATACAGCAGAAATTAACTGGGGCACTTCGCAGAGCACTTCATGTCGAACAGCTAGTTGCAATAATATTAAGGAATCAAGCCATGAACAAGAGCACGAACAGCCAGGATCACCAGAACCACCCCCTCGAACTGTGGGGTGGCCTCGAATGCACCGTCAACCGCGTGCAGGACGCCTATTTCAGCCAGCTCGACCGCAACGGCCACACCGACCGGCCGTGCGACATCGAGCGCTTCGCCGGCCTCGGCATCCGCGCCATCCGTTACCCAATCCTGTGGGAACGCACCGCCCCGGATGGCCTCGAGCACGCCAACTGGCACTGGCCCGACGAACGCCTGAACGCGCTGCGCGCCGCCGGCGTCACGCCGATCGCCGGCCTGGTTCACCATGGCAGCGGGCCGCGCCATACGAGCCTGGTCGATCCCGGCTTTGCGCAGGCCCTGGCCGACTACGCCGGCGCTGTCGCCGCGCGCTATCCCTGGCTCGAGTACTACACCCCCGTCAACGAGATCTGCACGACGGCGCGCTTCGCCGGCCTGTACGGCGTCTGGTATCCACACGGGCGCGACGACCGCACGTTCATCCAGGCGCTGCTGAATCAGTGCCGCGCCACCGTGCTGTCGATGCGCGCGATCCGCGCCGTCAATCCAGATGCCAAGCTGATCCAGACCGACGATCTGGGCAAGACCTACAGCACGCCCGAACTGAGCGACGTCGCCGAGTTTTACAACGAGCGCCGCTGGCTCGGCTGGGACCTGCTGTGCGGAATGGTCGTGCCCGACCACCCGTTGTGGAACTACCTGCTGCGCAATGGCGCCGATGCTGCCGACATCCTCTGGTTCCGCGACAACCCGTGCCCGCCAGACATCATCGGCTGCAATTACTACGTCACCAGCGAGCGCTGGCTCGACCATCGCCCTGAGCGCTATCCGGCGCACCACCGCGGCATGGCCGACGACCTCCCGTGCGCCGACGTCGAAGCGTCGCGCGTGCTGGCCACGCCCACGCCCGGCATCGCCCCGCTGCTGCAGGAAATCTGGGACCGCTACGGGATCCCGCTGGCGATCACCGAGGCGCACATCGACGCCAACCGCGAAGACCAGATGCGCTGGCTGCTTGAAATCTGGGAAGCGGCGCAGGGGTCGCGCGCCAACGGCGTCGACGTGCGCGCCGTGACGGTCTGGGCGCTGCTCGGGTCATTCGACTGGAATTGCCTCGTCACCGCCGAACACGGCTATTACGAGCCGGGCCCGCTCGACGTGCGCTCGCCGCTGCCGCGCCGCACCGCGCTGGCCACGATGATGAACGAACTGGCTGCCGGCGAACCGCTGTCGCATCCGGTGCTGCGCGCGCAGGGCTGGTGGCGCCGCCCGGGCCGCTTTGTCTGTCAGCCCGTTGCCACGCCCGACACCGTAACGTCCACCGCCGCCGACGGCCACCGCGTGGTCGACACGAGCGCCCCGCCCATCCTGATCCTGGGCGCCACCGGCACGCTGGGCCGCGCCTTTGCCCGCATCTGCGAAAAACGCAACCTGGCGCACCGGCTGCTGTCGCGCCAGGACATGGACATCGCCGATCAGGAATCGGTCGAGCGCGCATTGGCACGCTACAAGCCGTGGGCCGTGATCAATACCTGCGGGTACGTGCGCGTGGACGACGCCGAGAACGAACTCGAACGCTGCATGCGCGAAAACACGGTGGGCGCGGCGACGCTGGCCGCCGCCTGCGCGCAGCATGGCATCCACCTGACCACGTTCTCGAGCGACCTCGTGTTCGATGGCAGCAACGAGCGCCCGTATGTCGAATCCGATCCCGTTGCGCCGCTGGGCGTGTATGGCCGCAGCAAGGCCGAGGCCGAGCGCGTCGTCCTGCTGAATCACCCGGGCGCGCTGGTCGTGCGCACGAGCGCCTTCTTCGGGCCGTGGGACGAGCACAACTTCGTCACGCAGGCCCTCGCTGCGCTGGAACGGGGCGACCCGTTCGTCGCAGCCGGCGACCTGACCGTGTCGCCCACCTTCGTGCCCGACCTGGTGCATGCGTGCCTCGACCTCGCGGTGGATGGCGAAGCGGGCATCTGGCACCTGGCGAATCAGGGCGAACTCACCTGGGCCGAACTGGCGCGCCGCGCGGCCGAACTGGCCGGCATCGATGCACACCGGCTCGAAGCGCTGCCGGCCGAGGAATTCGGCTTCACGGCGCCGCGGCCACGCTATTGCGCGCTCGCCAGCGAACGGGGCGCGCTGCTGCCGACGCTCGACGATGCGCTGCGTCGCTACATCGACCTGCGCAATGCCGACCGCGACGAACGGCGCGAGCTCGAAGCGCAGGCCGAACGGCGCCAGGACGTGGCAGGCGGCGAGCGCCAGGCCGAACTGGATGAGGCCATCCACTCGGGGACCTGACCCGTCGGTGTGGTAGGGTTGGCAATCGCGCCAACCCTCCATGAACAGGTACTTTCGTGAACGACCACCACGCTTTCCCCTTCCTGCGTGAAATCCTGCTGTTCCTGATCCTGGCCGGCATCCTCATTCCCACCCTGCAACGCCTGCGCATCAACCAGGTGCTCGGCTTTCTCGCCGTCGGCGCCCTGCTCGGCCCCTTCGGCCTGGGCGCGCTGGCGTTGCACACGCCGTGGCTGTCGTTCCTCACCTTCCCCGCTGGCCCCGGCATCTCGATGCTGGCCGAAATCGGCGTGCTGTTCCTGATGTTCATGATTGGGCTGGAACTGTCGGCGGCGCGCCTGTGGTCGATGCGGCGCTGGGTGTTCGGTGCCGGCACCGTGCAGGTCGCGGCCAGCGCCACGCTGATCGGCGCCGCCCTGTACCTGTATGGCTTGCCGGGTCAGGCTGCTGTCATCCTCGGCCTCGTACTCTCGCTCTCGTCCACCGCCGTCGTCATGCAGCTGATGAACCAGCAGCACAGCACCGGCACGCGCTTGGGCCAGGCCGCCTTCGCCGTATTGATGCTGCAGGATCTGGCCGTGGTGCCGATCCTGATCCTGATCGGCGCGCTGGCCAAGGGTGCCGGCAACGGCAACGACGCGCTGCTGCTAGCCGCCATCACGCTGGCCAAGGCCGCCGGCGCGATTGCCCTCATCTATCTGGTGGGCGGGCGTGTTGTACACCCGCTGTTTCGCGCCTTCGCCCGCCAGCGCCAGCCCGACGTGTTCATGGCGCTGGTCCTGCTCGCGACCTTCGGCATCGCGGCATTGTCGGCCGCCGCCGGCCTGTCGATGGCGCTCGGCGCCCTGATCGCCGGCCTGCTGCTGGCCGAGACCGAATTCAAGCACGAGGTCGAGCTGATGGTCGAGCCGTTCAAGGGCCTGCTCATGGGCCTGTTCTTCATGACGGTCGGGATGACGATCGACACCGGCCAGATCCTCGACGCCCCGCTGTGGCTGGCCACTTTCGTCCTCGGGCTGGTGCTGATCAAGGGCATTGTCGTGGCCCTGCTGTTCCGGATTGGCGGCCTGCCGTGGGGCCGCGCCGTCGAAGGTGGCCTGCTGCTGGGCCAGGGCGGGGAGTTCGCCTTCATCGTCATCGGCTATGCGGCCAGCAGCGGCGTGCTCGATCCGGCGCTGGGCGCGCGCGTGATGCTGGCGGTCGGCCTGTCGCTGTTCATCACGCCAATGCTGGCGCGCCTGGGCCGGGCCATCGGCGACCAGCTGGAAACGCGCGGCGACCAGCTCGCCGCGCAGCACGATCATGCCGCCCTGAGTGCGGTGCGCGGCCAGGTCATCATTGCCGGCTTCGGCCGCGTGGGCCAGCAACTGGGCAAGCTGCTCACCGCGCAAAAGATTCCATTCGTGGCGTTCGAAACCGATGCGCGGCTGGTGGCGCAGCTGCGCGCCGACGGCTGGCCGGTCTGGTTCGGCAACGCGGCGCGGCCCGAGCTGCTGCGCCGCGTGCACGCCGACGAGGCGCCCGCGATCGTGCTGACGATGGACCAGCCGCTCGCGGCGCTGCAGGCGGTGCACGGCATCCGGCGTGAATTCCCGCACGTGGCGCTGTTTGCCCGCTCGCGCGACGAGAAGCACGCGCGCGACCTGCGCCTGGCCGGCGCCTCGGTCGTGGTACCCGAAACGCTGGAAGCGAGCCTGCAGTTGTCCAGCTTCGTGCTTGGGGCGATGGGCCTGGAAGAGCGCACGATCGATGCCATCGTCGACCGTGAACGCGCGCTGTCGGCGGCCGCCCAGCTGGCGCCGCAGCCCATGGCCGGCCCGTTATAATCGGCGCTTCATGATTGCCTACCCTGCCTCCACCATGACGCCCTCTTCTGCTTCGACCTCCCTGCCCAAAGCGCTCGGCCACATCCGCGTGCTCGACCTGTCGCGCGTGCTGGCCGGCCCGTGGTGCGCGCAAAACCTGGCCGACCTGGGCGCCGACGTGATCAAGATCGAGCGCCCCGGCAGCGGCGACGACACGCGCGCCTGGGGCCCGCCGTATGCGAAGGACGCCAATGGCCGCGACACGCAGGAAGCGGCGTACTACCTGACGGCGAACCGCGGCAAGCGCTCGATGACGGTCGATATCGCCAGCAGCGAGGGCCAGGCGTTACTGCGCGAACTGGTGCTGTCGTGCGACGTGGTGCTCGAGAACTTCAAGGTCGGGCACCTGGCGCGCTATGGCCTCGACTACGCGAGCCTCAAGGCGCTCAAACCCGACCTGGTCTACTGCTCGATTACGGGCTTTGGCCAGGATGGTCCCTACGCGCACCGCGCCGGTTACGACTTCCTGATCCAGGGCATGGGCGGCCTGATGTCGGTGACGGGCGAGCAGGATGATGTGCCCGGCGGCGGGCCGCAAAAGGCCGGTGTCGCGCTGACCGACCTGATGACGGGCATGTATGCGACGGTGGCCGTCCTGGCTGCGCTGACGCATCGCGATCGCACCGGTGAAGGCCAGCAGATCGACATGGCGCTGCTCGACACGCAGGTGGCGATGCTGGCCAATGTCGGCAGTAATTATCTCAACAGCGGCAAGGCGCCGAAACGCTGGGGCAATGCGCACGCCAATATCGTGCCATACCAGACCTTTGCCTGCCTGGATGGCCACATCATCGTCGCCGCCGGTAACGACGGCCAGTACCAGAAGTTCGTCGAAGCGGGTGGTCGGCCCGAGTTGGCCCTTGATGCGCGCTTTGCCACCAACCCGCTGCGGGTGCAGCATCGCGACGTGCTCGTGCCGCTGCTGGCCGGGATGGTCGGCGAAAGAACGCGCGCCGACTGGATCGCGCTGCTGGAAGAACACGGCGTGCCGTGCGGGCCGATCAACGACGTGGGCGAGGTCTTCGCCAATGAGCAGGTGCAGGCGCGCGCGATGGCGATCGCGCTGCCACATCCGAGCGCCGGCGAAGTCACGCTGGTGCGCAATCCGATCCGCATGTCGGCCACGCCGGCCACCAGCAGCGTGGCGCCGCCCACGCTGGGCCAGCACACGCTGGACGTCCTGCGCGATGTGCTGGGCAAGAGCGACGCCGAGATCGCCGCCCTGCAGAACCGCGGCGTCGTCTAGACCCGCCTCTTCCCGTCGTCCTCCACGCTGCCGGCCACCCCCGGCCGCCTCCGGGCGGAATCAGCGCACCCGCGTCCAGGCCCGCACCGATGCGAAGGCCAGCAGGAACAAAGAACAGATCAGCATGCTGAAGAGCGCGCCGGCGATATAGAAGCCCGGCGTGAATTCGGTATGCGACAGGGTCGACCAGGTCTTGATGAGCGCACCTGCGCCAGCCAATGAAATGGCGAGCACGGACACGACCTCACCCAGGGAAACACGCATGACGACACCGTTGAAACAGAGGTTGCTGATGCAGAAGAGCTGCACCAGAATTGCCCAAGAGTAACATGCGACATTGTCACCAAAATGCGTGCATTCTCACCAGCACGCAGGGTTCAGACACCTGCCGGGCTACGCCAGAAAATTTATTTTCACCAAGCTGCATCCAATGCTGCATCTGGCGCGTAGTACCGGTGTCGACATGGCAGCCTGCCCGGCGGCCGTGCACCCTGATGGATGTTGACGACCCATTCTACTAATAAGGACATATCATGAAAAAACCACAATTCGCCAAGCTCGTCCTCGTTTCTTCGATCGCACTTGCGCTGACCGCCTGCGGCAGCGACGACGACGATAACAATGCCGCGCCGGCGCCGACCACCCCGCCGCCGGCATCCGCGACTGTTGGCGATGTGGTTGCCCTGACTGTCAGCAACCGCTTGATCTCGTTCGACCGCGCCGCCCCGGCGACCATCCGCACCAATGTGCTGGTCACCGGCCTGCAGAGCGGCGAAAACCTGGTCGGCATCGACATGCGTCCGGTCGACGGCATGCTGTACGGCGTCGGTTCGACCGGCCGCCTGTACACGCTCGACCCGGTGACCGGCGCTGCGACCAACAAATCGCGCCTGGCCGCTGATCCTGCAGACACCACCGATGCGTTCACCGCGCTGGCCGGCACCAACTTCGGCGTCGACTTCAACCCGATGGCCGACCGCCTGCGCATTGTCAGCAACACGGGCCAGAGCCTGCGCATCAATGTCGACACCGGCGCGACGACCACCGACGGCAGCATCAATGGCGGCGCAGCGAACACGGCGATTTCCGCCTCGGCCTACACCAATTCGTTCGCCGGCACCGGCTCGACGACACTGTTTGGCATCGATGCCGTCAACAACACGCTGTATACGCAGAATCCGCCGAACAACGGCACGCTGGCCAACCCCGTCCCGCTGGGCATCGTCGCCGGCGCCGTCAATGGCTTCGACATCGATGCACGCACGAACATGGGCTATATGGTGGCCACCGTCGGCGGCGCACGCAACCTGTATGGCGTGAACCTGGCCGCCACCACCGCACCGGCGACGCTGGTGGGCGCGCTGGGCGTGACCGAAGACATCCGCGGCATCGCGCTGCGCGCGGCGCAGACGCCAGTCGTGCTGGGCCTGACCGACGATAACCGCCTGGTCGGCTTCAAGGTCGGCACGCCGAACACGCTCGACACCAATGTCACCATCAGCGGCCTGGCGCCGGGCGAACTCGTGCTCGGCATCGACGTGCGTCCACGTGACGGCATGCTGTACGGCCTGACCTCGACCGCGCGCCTGATCACGATCGATCCAACCAACGGCGTCGCGACCGTGAAAGCCACGCTGGCCGCTGACTCCACCGACACCACGCTGCCCTACACCGCGATTGCCGGCACTGCATTTGCCGTCGACTTCAACCCGGTGGCCGACCGCCTGCGCGTGATCAGCAACAGCGGCCAGAATCTGCGCATCAACGTCGACACCGGCGCGACGACCACCGACGGCGTCATCAACCGCGCCGGCGTGGCGCCTAGCGTGGCAGCAGCGGCCTACACCAACAGCATCCTGAATGCGACCACGACGCAGCTGTTCGACGTCGACAGCGCCAGCTCGGTGCTGGCCCTGCAGAATCCACCGAATGACGGCACGCTGGTCAACGTTGGCCCTCTGGGTGTGACGATCGCCGGCGACGGCGGCATGGACATCGCCGGCGGCGCCAACGGCCTGGTGCTGGCAGCGCTGCGCACCACCGACGGTGGCCCGACCTCGCTGTACCGCGTCGACATCACCACGGGCGCCGGCACGCTGATCGGCGGCGCCACCAACCCGACCGCATCGCGCATCGGCAGCGGCATGCCGGGCGTGAAGGACATCGCGATCTGGCTGCGTTGATCATCCTCTAGGATGAACAAAGGGCGTTCCCACTTGCGTGGAGACGCCTTTTTCTATTGGTGTGCGCTTCCTTAGTGGTCGCTGGCCTCGACGCGCACGGCGCCGCGCTCCCGGCGGCGCCGCATCCTGCACTGCCGCCATGCGCTAACGAGAAATACGTAGACCAAGGCATAACAGGTGGCGCTGAAGGTCCAGCTGGCCGTCCTGCCGGTATGACCCACAAGCAAGTGCGGCAACTGGTTGACGAATTCAAAGATCGTGTACAGCACCTTGAAGATCGAACCCGGGGTGGAAGACGACGTCGCGGCAAAACCGCCGATGAACGCGAACGCCACGTAGAACAGCCAGAAGCAGGCGAAAACCATGAACAACGCGAGCGTATCCAAGAATCTGTTCCAAACTTTCATCGCTGTTTCCCTAGATGACCACGGCACGTCCGATGAACAGAATGGGACCGGTCGGCTTGCCGATCGGTGAGCCGGCTTCCGGCTCCAGCGTGATCTCGAACAGCTGGTTCGGCACGATCTTCGGCAGCTTGTCGAGCTTGACCTCGACGGTCTCGCTCGGCTTGACCAGACCCAGCGACACGGGGCCGGACCAGTCGTCGGCCTTGGTCCACAGTTGCAGCGCGCGCTGCGACGGCACGGCAGTCGCGACCAGCGGTTCGAGGCGCAGCGTGGTCGCGCCCGTCATTTTGAGCACCCACCCCGGCGCCGCGTTCTGTGGCGCGGCCAGCACGACCATGTAGTTCGGCTGCTGCAGGTCGTTGACGCGCAGGCCGACCACCACGGCCATCACGGCAGCAGCGGCAAAGCCGCCGGCAGCCAGGCCACGCCACAGGCCAAGGCGCTCCCACCAGCCGGCGCGCGCGACCGTCACTGGCTTGCTGACAGGCCCCAGGCTGCGCTCGATGCGCGCCCACAGCGACGCCGGCGGTGTGCTCGGTTCCACCAGCGTGGTCAAAGGCAGCAGGCGCGCTTCCCAGAAGGCGACGGCGGCGCGCAGCGAGGCATTGTCAACCAGCGCAGCGTCGACCTCGAGCCGCTTGGCGCGAGGCAGCGTGCCCAGCACGTATTGGCCGGCCAGCTCGTCGTAATCGTGTGTCGCATTATCGTGTGTTGCGTTCATACCATGCACTCCCGCAGCGCGCTCATGCCGCGCTTGATCCAGGCCTTGACCGTGCCCAGCGGCGACTTGAGCCGCTCGGCGATTTCACTGTGCGAAAAGCCATCCACATACGCGTGCAGGATGCTGTTGCGCTTGGCCGGATCGAGCTGCGTCAGGCACTCGTGCAGCCGGCCCATGTCCTGGCGCAGTTCAAACGCATCCTGCATATTGGGATCGAAGGCGTCGGCGTCGAGCGCGTCGAGCGTTTCCTCGTCGACGCCGACCTCATGGGCGCCATCGCGCACCGCGTCGAGCGCCGCATGGCGCACGATCGTGTACATCCAGCCGCGGCCCGAACCGCGCGTGGCATCGAAGCCGGCGGCGCGGGTCCAGATGTTCACGAAGGCGTCGTGCACGACATCTTCGGCGCTCTGGCGGTCGCGCACGATGCGCAGTGCCACGCCCAACAGGCGCGGGCTTTCCTGGTCATACAGCCGGCGCAGGGCATGCCGGTCGCCGCGGGCGCAGGCGCCGATGGCAGCTTCATAGTCGAAAGGGTCAGGTGCGATGGTCACGATCGTCCGTTGGAAAGTGGCAGTGCATTCATACGAGTGCCGCGCTGTCGCGCTGGCGCTGGCGGTCAAGGGCCTGGCCGACACTCACTGCGAGTTCGGCCAGCTGGAACGGTTTGCGCAGCACGATGTCGTCGCCGATCACCTGCTCGATCGCCTTCATGTCGGCGTAGCCGGTAGCGATGATCATCGGCAGGCCGGGGAACATGGCGCGCGTGCGCACCATCAGGTCGGCGCCCGTCATGCCGGGCATCAGGTAGTCCGTAATCAGGAGGTCCGGCCGCGCCCGTTGCAGGGCTGCGAGGCCCGCTTCGCCGTCGGCCGCCTGCGTCACTTTGTGGCCGAGCGCTTCGAGCGACGAGACCATCGAGGCGCGTACGAAGTCGTCGTCTTCCACGATCAGGATGCGCGCCGGCTGGCTTGCCACCGGCATCTGCGCCACCGGCGCCGGCTCGACTTCGTCCAGATTGGTGGCGGCGCGCAGCCAGATTTCCACCGTGGTGCCCACGCCCTGCTCGCTGACGATGCGCGCTGCGCCGCCCGATTGCTGCGCCATGCCGTACACCTGGCTCAGGCCCAGCCCGGTGCCCTTGACGCCCTTGGTCGTGAAGAATGGCTCGAACACCTTGCCCACCAGTTCCGGCGCCATGCCTTCGCCGCTGTCGGTCACGGCGATGCGCACGTAGTCGCCGTCGGCCAGCAGACCCGCCGGCGGCGCCGACATGCCGGCCGCGAACACCAGCTCGCCCCCGGCCGGCATCGCGTCGCGCGCATTGATGGCCAGGTTCAGCAAGGCCATCTCCATCTGGTTGCCGTCGGCCAGCACCGCCGTGCAATCCTGGTCGACGGCAAAGCGCAGCCGGATGGCCGAACCGACGGAGCTGGCCACCAGTTCGCGCACGCCATCGAACAACAGGCCGATATCGGTCTCGCGCAGGTCGAGGCTCTGGTTGCGCGCGAACGCCAGCAACTGGCTCGTGAGCTTGCCGCCGCGCTGGCAGGCGCGGCGCGCGATCTCGGCGCGGCCCTTGGCCACGTCGTCCTTCGACATCAACAGGATCAGGTCCATGCTGCCCTGGATCACATTGAGCAGGTTGTTGAAGTCATGCGCGATGCCGCCGGTCAGGCGCCCGACCGCTTCCATCTTCTGGTACTGCGCCATCGCCTGCTGCACGCGTTCACGCTCGATGATCTCGTTCATCAGGCGGTCGTTGGCCTGGGCCAGCGCGCGCGTGCGCTCGTCGATGCGCGATTCGAGCGTTTCGTTCAGGGCGACGAGTTCCTGCCGGCTGTCGTGCAGGCTTTGCGCCGTGCGCTCGCGGTCGGCCAGCACGTCGCGCGCCTGGTACTGGCGGCGGCGCGCGCGCAGGGCCGAAATGCTGGCGCTGCGCAGCGTCTGCGCATTGAGCGGGCGTTCGAGCAGGATTACGTTGCCGTAGTCGCCCAGGCGCTCGCGGGCCGCGCCCTGCTGCAGGCCGATTGCCTTGGCCAGCAACACGATGAACGGAAAGTCGGACCATGGCGCCTGCGCCTCGAGCCAGGCATGCAGGGCTCTGACATCGACGTTCTGCAGCGCTTCTTCGGCCAGGATGGCCGCGCCGGCGCCTTCTGCGATCGCCGCGCCCAGCTGGGCGAAGTCGGTGAAGGCCTTGCACTCGAGGCCATCGCGCTGCAGCACCGACGTCATGACGTCGGCATCGCGCCCGCGCGGCGCGAAGATCAGGATGCGCTCTTCGTGCGCGCTGCGCGGCTGGCTAGTGCCCGGCATCGGCGACCGCGTCCATCATGGGCGTGGCGCCGCGGTAGTTGGGGATACCGGTCAGCACACCCTCGAAACCGACGAGCGGCGCGCCGATACGCACCCCGCCCTCGCCCAGCTGCAGTTCGTGGATCGTCTGCGCGTGCTGCGTGGTGCGGCTTTTGATCACACTGATGGCGCGCCGCACATTGCCGCTGGCTTCAAAAAAGCGCATCAGCACCGTACTGTCGCTCAGGTAGCTCAAGTCGATGTCGGTGCGGGCCTCGGCCATCAGGCCGTGCTGGCCCAGGATCATCACGGTCGTCACGCCCTGCTGGTTCAGGTAAGACAGCAGTTCGTGCATCTGCAGCGTCAGGAACTGTTCGCCCGGCATCGCCTGCAGGTAGGCGTTCAGGCTGTCGATCACCATGAAGCGCGTGCTTTCGCGTTCGACAGCGTCGCGCAGCAGTTGCGCGAATTCCCCGGGCGAGAGTTCGGCCGGATCGAAGTGGCACATCGTGAGCTGGCCAGTGGCCAGGTAGGGCCGCAGGTCCAGCCCCAGTTGCGTGCTGCGGGCAAAGAAGGTGCCCAGACCCTCGTCGAACAGGTAATACGCCGCCTTTTCGCCACGCTCGAGCGCAGCCAGCAGGCAGCGCGTCGACAGCGTGGTCTTGCCGATGCCGGACGGGCCGACGATCAGCGTGTTGGTACCGCGAATCAGGCCGCCGCCCAGCAGCGCGTCAAAGCCGTCGGAGCCGCTCGAGCCGACCATCGGCACGAAGTCGCGCACGTGTTCGGCGGCCACCAGGCGCGGGTACATCGTGATGCCGCCCGTGTCGAGCGCGTAATCATGGAAGCCGCCGCGAAAGCGGATGCCGCGCATCTTGATGATATTGACGCGGCGCCGCTCCTTGCCGTAGTCGCGGGCAATCTGTTCCAGGCTGATGACGCCGTGCGCAATGCTGTGCAGATGCTGATCGGACTGGCTGGTCTTGTCGTCGAGCAGCAACACGGTGCAGTCACGCGCAGTAAAAAATTGCTTGAGCGCGAGAATCTGGCGGCGGTAACGCAGCGGATTCTGGGCCAGCAGGCGCATTTCGGACAGACTGTCGAACACCACGCGCACCGGACGCAGTTCGTCGACCCGGTCCATCACCTTGCGCGTGGTTTCGCCCAGCTCGATTTCGGAGGGGTGAAAGACGGACTGTTGCGCATCGACATCAAGATCGTCTTCCCCTGCCAGCTCGTAGATCGACAGCGCGCCCAGGTCCCAGCCGTGGCTTTGACCTACCGCAACAAGCTCGTCGGCAGTTTCGGACAGGGTGACATACAGGCCTGCCTCACCCCGGGCCAGCCCGTCGAGCAGGAACTGCAGACCAAGCGTGGTCTTGCCGGCACCGGGGGAGCCTTCGACGAGGTACACGCGTTGCGGCGTCAAGCCGCCACCCAGGATGTCGTCGAGACCGGAGATACCGGTGGAAATACGGCCCGGCACGTTGTCGGAAGCGCGGTTGTTCATGAAAACAGCCCAGGGAAGTCGGCCGGAGCACGCGTGGGCAGTGGCGGCACGCGGAAGACCTGGTGAAAGACGTTGCTTTTTGCAACGGAAGTTGGGCAGATTATATCGTCATTAAGGCTGTGCATGAACCGCAGACCGGCAACCGTGCTACACTATCGCTTGTATGGCATCGATCACTCCTCCACGATTACAAAGTTTCAGGAATGACAACACGAGATTGCCACTGGAAAATTCTACTACCGTCCCCATATCGTGTTCCTGTGGACAAATGATTCGCGCGAAGCGCGACGCCACGGCACGAGATGGCACACGGGCCGCAACACCCAGCGAAGTCAATATTATTCCCATCCTGACACCGCCTGCTTCATGCGGGCCGCATCATCCGCCAGCCCGTGCGCCGCGCGCCAGGCTGGTGTGATTACCCAATATTAAAATTTACAGGAGCTCCATCATGGCAAAAGAAGAACTCATCGAAATGAATGGCGTCGTGGCTGAAGTGCTGCCGGACTCGCGTTATCGTATCGACTGCGAAAACGGCCACAAGCTGATCGCTTACACCTCGGGCAAGATGCGCAAGAACCACATCCGCATCATCGCCGGCGACCAAGTCAGCCTCGAACTGTCGCCGTACGACCTGAGCAAGGGCCGGATCACCTTCCGTCACCTTGGCAAAACCAACGGCGCACCGCGCCCGCAAAACCGCGCAGCACGCCGCTGATCGCACAACGCCACGCTTCGCAGCGTGGCGTTTTTACTTGTGCGCCGCTTTTCACGCGTCGCACCGCACTGGTATTGCCCTGTAGTTGCGCCGATAGTTGCCCCGTTAGTTGCCCTGTTTTTACTTCCGCTAGTAGTTAATCGGCAACGGTGCCAGCCGCCGCAGATGCAGCGCAATCCCCAAGCCCACTCCCAGCAACCCTGCCAGCAAGCTCACGACTCCGGTCCAGCCCCAGTGCTCGTAGACATACCCGCCCGACCAGCCCACCACGCTCGACCCCAGGTAATAGAAGAACAGGTAGATGCCCGAGGCCAGTGCCTGTGGCGCACGTGCACGCCGCCCGACCCAGCTGCTGGCCACCGAGTGCGATGCAAAGAAGCCGAACGTCGCCAGGCCCACGCCCAGCACGATCGCGACCAGTGAGTCGGCCAGCGTGATCAGCAAGCCGGCGATCATCAATCCCATCATGAGCCACAGCACATTGCGCCGCCCAAGCCGGTCGGCCAGCTTGCCGGCCCACATCGAACTGACAATGCCCAGCAGGTACAGCAGCGACAGCAGCCCGACAGCGCTTGGCCGCAGGTTGAATGGCGCGCCCAGCAACCGGTAACCGATGTAGTTGTACAGCGTGATGAAGGCTCCCATCAGCAGGAACGACAGCGCGAACAGCCACGGCAGCCCCGGATCGCGCAAGTGAATGCGCACACCGGCGATGAAGCCGGGGCCGCGCGCCGGGAGCGTCGCACCATGGCGCGAGGCCGGCAGGCTGCGCGAGAATTCCCACGCCGCGTACAGCCCGGCCGCACCCAGCACGCCGAGCGCGATGCGCCACGAGGCGAAATCGCTGATGAAGGCAGAGAGCACCCGCCCCGTCATGCCGCCGAAGGCGCTGCCGCTGATGTACATGCCCATCGACAGGCCAAGGGATGTCGGTTCGATCTCGTCACCCAGATAGGCCATCGCCACGGCCGGCAAACCGCCCAGCATCAGGCCCATGCAGGCGCGCAGCGCCACCAGGTGAATGTAATCGGACGCAAACGCGCAGCCCAGCGTGAGGACTGCGCCGCTGAGCATCGAGCCGACCATGACTTTTTTACGCCCAAAGCGCTCGGCAACGTTGCTGGAGCCCAGCAGTGCGAGGGCCAGCATGGCCGTTGCCACCGACAGCACGAGGCTGCTCTGCGCCGGGGACAGCCCGAAATCGCGGCCCAGCAGCGGCATCAGCGGCTGCACGCAATACAGCAGCGCGAAGGTGGAAAATCCGCCAAAGGCCATCGCCCGGTTGATACGCCGGAACGCCACGCTGCCAGCGGCAATGCGCACGCCTGACGTGGTCACCGGCCAGCCTTCACGGGTACTCGGGATCGAGCTCCGACCCGGCGTAGTTTTCCATTTCGGCAAACAGCTGCTTCATCGTCGCCGTCGTGCCGATCAATTGCAGCACCGTGCAACTGGCGCGGTAGGTCGCGATGCGCGCGGCAATCACCGGTTGGTGCGCCGGTGGCACGCGGGCCATCAGTTCGGCCCAGCCGGCTTCGAAATCGGGATTGTGCTTGCGCACCGCCTTGACGAAGCGTTCGAACTCGCGCTGGCCGGTGCGCGCCGTGATGCGCGCGCCGCCTTCGGCCGCGAAAATGATCGCCATCGCGATCACGCCTTCGGCATTCAAGTCCGGATCGACGACCGCGCCCTCGTAATGGTGCTTGCGCAGCCACTCGGCGGCCTTGACCACCGCCTGGACTTCCTGGCGCTGGCGCACCTGGCCCAGATAGCGCTCGTAGCCCGACCACGATTCGCCCGGGTCGGCCGTGCAGATGTCGACGAACAGCTCTTTCAGGCGCCGCTGCGCATAGATCGGGTCGAGATCGTACTCGCTTACCAGGCTGTCCTCGGGCAGCGCGGCCAGCTCGCGGATCAGGCGAAAACCGGCCTGGAACGCGTGCTCGGCCCCCTCCCCGATCAGGATGTCGAGCGCATCGAGGTCGCCCTCTTCCTCGGTCTGGATCAGGTGTTCGAGGCCCAGCGAGATGCCGCCGACGGTCAACAGCAGCGCGCGCCCGATGCCTTCGGCGGTGCGGTCGTTGGTGAACTTTTCGGCCACCATGGCGGTGATCCCGGACAATTCATCGGCCAGGATCGCCGCTTCATCCGCCGTAGCGTCGACCGGCAGCAGCCGGATAGCGCGGATCAGCCGGGGCGGCTTTTCAATGACAATGGCAGGCAACATGCTGAGGCCTGCCGTCACGAAAAGATGTCCGAGCCCAGGCTGCGGCGCGGGCTGCGGCGCGGCATGCTGCGCACCGACGGCACCTGCTTGCGCAGACGCAGCAACAGGTCGCGGGTCGAGCGCTGCATGAATTCGGACTCTTCGTCCGGATCGTCCGGCAGTTCGATCTCGGCCATCTCGGCGCTGTGGCGGAACTCAGGGAACAGCTCCAGCAGCGAACGCTCCCAGCCATCTTCGCTGGCCTTGGCCAGGTCGACCGCCAGCGGCACGATGTCGCTGTCGGCGCTCGTCTGGCCGCTCACGTAACGGCCCTTGGACAGGATTTCGCCCGCCACTTCGAGGATTTCGCGCGGGGCCAGCGACCACATGATCGCGAAGATCGTCGCGCCATGGTCGGTGGCGGACGCCGCTTCGAGCAACTCGTTGCGGCGCTCTTCGTCGTCCTGCGCATACACCACGCCATGGACGTGGTTGAACAGGTTTTCGGCGATGCGCTCGGGATCGTCCTCGATCAGGTTGTCGGGCCAGGTCGCGGCGATGTAGGCCAGGCTGTCGGCCCAGGCCTTGGGCGGGACCAGCATCGTGGCCAGCGACGTCTTGCCGCCGTCAAAGCCGGCCAGGTGCAGCGCCGTCACTTGCGGTGGCAGGTCGCTCAGCACCTGCGCCACGGCGTAGTCGCCATGCTCGTCGGCCGCTTTCGAGAACACCTCTTCGGCGTGGTCGAGCGAGCCGGCCAGCACCAGGTCACCCACCTGCTGCGTCAAGGCTGGCAGGTGTTCGTTCTTGCTGCCGGTATCATCGCTCATCGCGGTCTCCTTCGTCGAACAGGCCGCTGAAGTCGTCGGTCGCTTCGCCGTCTTCATCGACATCGTCGCCATCGTCATTGCGGCCCAGCTGCTCGAGCGACTGGTCTTCATCGTCCCAGCGATTCTGGTTCTTGAACAGGAATGCGGTGATGATCGCCTGGCGCGCCAGCTCCGGGAAGTTGGTCGTCATCGCTTCGTACATCCTGGCGCCATCGTCGCCCGTGCATTCGGCCATGGCGAACACCTTGGCCGGGTCGCCGTCGGCGTAGTCCAGTGCTTCGCCCATCAGGCCCTTGGCGTCCAGAAAGCGGATCTTGTCGACCAGCGCGAAGGCCATCATGTTGACGTCGTCGATACCGCCGCCGTCGGCGTATTCGGACACCAGCGCGTTCACCATCATGTCGTAGTTCTTGCGGTTCGGCGGATCGCCCAGGGTGCCCTCGATCTGGCCTTCCAGTTCACGCGACTGGAAAGAGAATTCGGGATGTACGTTTTTCATAATGTGTCCTGTAGATGGGTATGGCGGGCCGCATGCGCGGCCAGGGCGTCAGTGCGCGGGCAGGTTGACGCCGTTCAGGGCGAACAGCGAGCGCCACAGCTCGAAGGCTTCGGCTTCGGCGTCGAGCACGATGCGGTGGTTCACGCTCTGGTTGTATTCGTCGCGCCTGGCGCGGTCGGAGAGGATCTCATAGGCCTTGCTCACGGCCTTGAAGCGCGCCTCGGCGCCCGGCGCCTGGTTGCGGTCCGGGTGATAGCGCATGGCCAGCGAGCGGTAGACCTTCTTGATCTCGTCGTCGGTGGCATTCGGGGCCACGCCGAGGATCGCATATAAATTTTCCAACAGAAACTCTCCCGGCGTCAGCCGTCTGGCAATGAATCACGGTTTAAAGAGAGATTATCCTATAGAAAAGGTTCGACGGGGCGCGGGTGCCCGCTTTTGCGGGATGGCGGTGGCAGCAGGCAGGGTAACGACGAGGGCATGCTACAGGGCCGCTGTCTACGGTAAAATGCCCGACACCTTACCCTCCCAGAACTATCTCATGAGCAACGACAAGAATTCCCCGGCGCCGGGCAACGCACCGTCGTCGAACTTTGTGCGTGCCATCGTCGAATCCGACCTGGCCGCCGGCACGCATGCCCGTGAGGGCCTGCCGCCCGTGATCACGCGCTTCCCGCCCGAGCCGAACGGCTACCTGCACATCGGCCACGCCAAATCGATCTGCCTGAACTTCGGCCTGGCGCGCGACTACGGCGGCCTGTGCCACCTGCGTTTCGACGACACCAATCCCGAGAAGGAAGACCAGGAATACGTCGACACGATCATCGACAGCGTCAAGTGGCTTGGTTTCTCGTGGCAGCAGGACGGCCAGGAGCACCTGTACTACGCCAGCGACTACTTCGACCAGCTGTACGCGATGGCCGAGTACCTGATCCAGAACGGGAAAGCCTACGTCGACAGCCAGAGCGCCGAAGAGATGGCGAAGAACCGCGGCAACTTCGGCACGCTGGGTACCAACTCGCGCTTCCGCGACCGCCCGACCGAAGAATCGCTGCAGCTGTTCCGCGACATGAAAGCCGGAAAGTACAAGGACGGCGAGCACATCCTGCGCGCCAAGATGAGCGAAGACGCGATGTCCTCGCCGATCATGACGAACCGCGATCCGGCCCTGTACCGCATCCGCCATGCGCACCACCACCGCACGGGCGATGCCTGGTGCATCTACCCGATGTACGACTACACGCACCCGATCTCGGATGCGATCGAAAACATCACGCACTCGCTGTGCACGCTGGAATTCCAGGATCACCGCCCGTTCTATGACTGGCTGGTCGAGACCCTGGCCGAAGGCGGCTTCTTCAAGAAGCCCGTGCCGCGCCAGTACGAATTTGCGCGCCTGAACCTGACCTATGTCGTGACCTCCAAGCGCAAGCTGCGCGCGCTGGTCGACGATGGCACCGTCACCGGCTGGGACGATCCGCGCATGCCGACCATCGTCGGCCTGCGCCGCCGCGGCTACACGCCTGAATCGCTGCAGCTGTTCTGCGAACGCATCGGCGTGTCGAAGGCCGACGGCTGGATCGACAAGAGCACGCTCGAAGGCGCACTGCGTGATGACCTAGACCCAAAGGCGCCGCGCGCGATTGCCGTGCTGCGCCCATTGAAACTCATCGTCGACAACTTCCCCGAAGGCGAATCGCACGAGTGCAGCTCGCCCGTGCACCCGCACCATCCGGAGATGGGCAAGCGCACCTTCCCGTTCACGCGCGAACTGTGGATCGAGCAGGAAGACTTCATGGAAACGCCGGTCAAGGGCTATTTCCGCTTTACCCCGCCGCAGGGCGACCTGCCGGGCAGCCGCGTGCGCCTGAAGTATGGCTACGTGGTCGAGTGCACGGGCTTCGACAAGGATGCCGACGGTAACGTCAGCGCCGTCCACGTGAAATACTTCGAGGATTCGAAGTCGGGCACGCCGGGCGCGGACAACTACAAGGTCAAGGGCAACATCACGTGGGTCAGCGCCGCCAGCGCACTGGAAGCCGAAGTGCGCCTGTACGACCGCCTGTTCCTGGACCCGCAGCCGGACGCCGGTGGCAAGGACTTCAAGACGGTGCTCAATCCGAATGCGCTCGAGACGATCACGGCGTACCTGGAACCGGGCCTGAAGGACGCCGTGGGCGACCAGCGCTTCCAGTTCGAGCGCCACGGTTACTTCGTGGCCGACCGCGTCGATTCGACGCCGGGCAAGCCCGTCTTCAACCGGGTGACAACGCTCAAGGACAGCTGGGGCAAGTAATCCACCTGTCATGTAACCATCCGGTCATGCAACGATGTCATCCTCCGGGCATCTTGATGACCGGAGCAATTGCATGACCCGTCCAATGTCTCACCGCACTGCCGCCTGCGCAGCGCTTTCCCTGTTGGCCGTGCTGGCAGGCTGCAGTCCTGGCGACAGCGACGTCCCTGTCGCCGTCACGCCGCCTGTGCAAACGCCGGCCCCGGTCCCGGCACCAGTACCGGTGAGCACCGCCGTCGCCTTCATGAGCGACGTTCACTTCCAGAATGTCTACGGCGACTTCAAGAGCAGCCAGTTCGCGGGCATTCCGACCAAGGACGGCAAGAACGCGACCATCCGCACGATGTATGCGCAGCTGACCTCCACGCGCCTGTTCAACGAAAATTACTTCGCCTTCTACGCTGCGCTCGACGACGCCTATGCCAAGGGCATTCGCGTCGTCGCGCTGCCGGGCGACTATACCGACGACGCCCAGCCGATGAACGTCGACGGCATCGCCGAGATCATGAAGCAGTACCAGGCCAAGGGCATGCGCTTTTTCATCGCGCCCGGCAACCATGATCCCGTCGAGCCGTTCGACGACAACGAAGCGGGCAAGAACGACTTTCTGACCAAGGATGGCAAGGAACAGAAAATCTATGCCACCGGCAATCCGGCGTGCCTGGCCAAGGATCCGACGGTGATCTGCACCGACCAGGTCATGGAGCAAGGCACCGAACGCCTGATGGTCAAGATGGGCGAATTCGGCTTCATGCCGAACAAGGCCGACCTGCTGTGGGAAACCCCGTTCAGCAAGTACGACGCCGGCAAATACACGTATGACGCGGCGCTGGCGCAGTCAAGCGGCAAGAGCCGCGAATTCGAGATCTGCGCCGAAGGTTCGGGCGGCGCCTACAAGGCTGCCGGCGAAGCCAAGCTGGGCAAAGCGTTCACCAAATGTACCAAGCTGATCGACACGACCTACCTGGTCGAGCCGGTCAAGGGCCTGTGGCTGCTGTCGATCGACGCCAACGTGTTCGTGCCGAACGCGAAGTTCGACCCGGCCAATCCGACCAGCTTCAAGGGCTTCGATGGCGCCGGCAACGCGGGCTGGAACAAGGTGATCACCCACAAGATGTTCCTGATGGACTACATCAAGTCGGTCGCCGCACGTGCCAAGGCCGAAGGCAAGCAGCTGATGGCCTTCTCGCACTATCCGACGATGGACTTCTACGCCAACCAGACGCAGGCGATGAAAGATGTGTTCAAGTCCGGCGCGTTCCAGACGGCACGCGTGCCGGACGCGAGCGTCGCCAATGCCGTGGCGGCCACGGGCCTGCGCCTGCACGTGGGCGGGCACATGCACTTCAACGGCACCAACGACCACACCGACGGCAGCGGCAATTACCTCGTCAATGTGCAGTCGCCGTCGCTGGCCGTGTATGGCGCCGCCTACAAGGTCGTCACCTACAAGGATGCCGAGACGATCGACGTCCAGACCATGCCGTTGTCGACGGTGCCGCGCTTTGCCGAACTGTTCCCGCATTACGTGGTCGAAAACGATTACCTCAAGGGCAGCTCGGTGGTCGCCGATGTCGCCAAGCGCTGGGACCGCAGCATCCTCGACACCCGTTCTTACGGCGAATTCACGCACCAGTACTTCGGCGAACTGTCGCGCCTGCGCTTCATGGACGAATACTGGCCATGCGAGATGAAAGAAGCGGCAATGGCCCTGAACGGCAAGCAGATGCTGATCCTGTCGCAACTGCAGACCAAGGTCACGCTGGCGCAACTGAAGGACGCGCCCGGCATCCTGCCCTTGACCGCCGCCTGCGCCGCCCCCGGCACACCGGCGAGCACCACGGTTGCCGCCTCGACGCTGGCCACCGACTGGCAGGACGCCACGGTGCGCGCCGAACGCCTGGCCACGGCCGCCGGCCTGCGCCTGGACGACTTCGCTAACCTCACCCCGTACGCGTTCTACGGCGACTTCCACCGCACCGTGTACGCGGGCGAACTGGCCCTGCGCGACATGGGCCAGGCGCGCGTCAACCAGTACAAGGTCTTGATGTCGGCGTTCCCGGCCAGCCCGACGCCGATCGTGCGCATCGGCGACAAGCCGTCCGACCAGAACCCCGTGCACGTGCCGTTCCAGCAGCAGTTCAAGGGCGTCTTCACGATCCTCAAGGGCCTGGGTTCGGCCAAGCCGAGCGACCATTTCACGGTCGACCTGAAGGGCAAGAAAGTCAGTAACGCCAGCAACAACGGGCTGAGCTTCAACTAGACCAACCTCGTCCTGGTTATTTTACGGCGCCCCGCTCGCAACGAGCCGGGCGCCGTTCCCGCATCAAAGGGGTGGCAGATTGCGGAACCTAGTAAACCTGCTAGCTACGGTGCAGGCCAACAATGCTTAGCGTGGAACCATCATCCGCGCGCACGATTACAACGGGCCTCACGTTCGTGAGATCGACCATGCATCCAGACCGCCAACCCGGGACCGTGATTCCCGCCGCCATGCTCGCCGGCGTCGTGCTGTCGCTGGCGTTCGGGGCCGGCGGCTACGTCGCCACGTCGCAGGCGATCGAGAGCGATGCGCAGACACGCTTTCGCGCCATGGCGCGCGCCGCCCAGACCATGATCGACGCGCGCGTGAAGAGCTACAGCGATGTGCTGCGCGGGGTAGCCGGCCTGTTCCGGGCCGAACCCGATACCAGCGCGGCCCAGTTCCACCAGTATGTCGGTGAACTCGACATCAAGCGCCACTTCCCCGGGATCGTCAATATCAACTACGCGCGTGCCGTACGTGCCGACGGCCTGCCGGCGCTGAACGACGAATTGCAGCAGCGGCTGGCGCGGCGCGGCGTCGTGCACACCCCCTTGCTGCCAGCGCCGGATCGCGACACCTACACGGTGCTGGTCTACATGGAACCGCTGCCGCCGAACCTGCTCGACCGGCTGGGCCTGGACCTGGAAGCGCGTGGCACGACGCGGCGCTCGCTGGCCGTGTCGCGCGATACCGGCAGCTCGAGCGCCTCGGGCACGCGCATCGCCTTGCGGCCCGGGCCCAACCAGAGTGCGCTGGCGCTGCGCCTGCCGGTCTACCGCAGTGACCTGCCCAACAACAGCGTGGAGGAGAGGCGCCTGGCCTATGTCGGCTCGGCCGGTCTCGGCTTCGGCATTTCGCCACTGGTGGCCGGGGTGCTCGATGAATTCCCGGTCCAGGGCGTGCGCCTCGTGCTGACCGAGCTGACCGCGCTGGCGCCCGAACCGGGCGAGGCGCCGCCGCGCGCCGTGCTGTACGACAGCCTGGCCACGCGCACGCAACCCAACCCGGCCCCGCCACAGGCCGACGATGCGATCTTCGCCGTCAGCCTGCCGGTCGAGTTCAACCAGCGCGTCTGGCGCGCCGACTTCAGCATTCCAAAATCCGCCATGTATACGCATTTCGACCTGTATTACCCATGGCTGGCGGCGCTTGCGGCCGGCATGAGCACCGCCCTGCTCTACGCGCTGTTCCAGACGCTGGCCTCGTCGCGCCGCAACGCGCTGCGCATGGCCGAGGAAATGACGCGCGAACTGCGCGCCTCGCAAACCAAGCTGCAGGCCAGCCATGAAAAACTGCGCCTGCTGGCCGCCCACGCCGAGCAGATCAAGGAAGGCGAGCGCAAGCGCATTGCGCGCGAAATCCATGACGACCTGGCGCAGAACCTGCTGGCGCTGAAGATCGAGGCCGAACTGCTGGCCAACCGCACCCGCGGCGCGCAGCAGCGCCTGCACGCGCGCGCTGCTGCCACGGTGCGCCAGATCGACGTCACGATCCGCAGCGTGCGCCAGATCATCAACGACCTGCGGCCGAACGTACTCGACCTGGGCCTGTCGGCCGCCGTCGACTGGCAGGTGGCCGACTTCGCGCGCCGCACCGGCATCACCTGCGAGCTGGTGGACGACGATGGCGAGCACCGCATCGACGACAACAGCGCCATCGCGTTCTTCCGCATCCTGCAGGAGTCGCTCAACAACGTGGCGCGCCATGCGCGTGCCACCGGGGTCGGCATCACGCTGCACCAGCATGCCGGCATGCTCACCATGACGATACGCGACAACGGCGTCGGCCTGCAGCCGGGCAGCCGCAACCGCCACGGCTCGTTTGGCCTGGTGGGCATCGAGGAACGCGTCGCCATCCTGGGCGGCTCGTTCTCGATCAACAGCAGCGGCAGCGGCAGCGGCGGCACCACGATCGTGGTCAGCATCCCGGTGGCCGACGTACCGGGTGACGCGTACACGCCTGGCCTGCGCACCGACGGCGCTCCAATCGCGCCCATCGCCGCCTGACCCTGCCCTTTTCGTTCAACGGGTGGCGCTGCCACCCTCCCCCGGGCTCGGCCATTCTCCCGAAGTTTGATCCAGCGCAACTGCTGAGCTGACCTACCGCACGACAATGGCTGTGTCTGTCACAGGTCAACACCACCGGAATTTTCCGGTAATGCGTCACGGAAATACCCCACACCGACACTGTGACAGCGGCCGCATGTCCCGATCCATCCACAACTCCATACGAGGTGAACACGATGTCGACCCATACCGAATACGCTGCTTTCGAGGCGCTTGACCTGAACCCGATCAAGATGAAACTGATGCACGCGGCGTCCGGCGAAGGCTGGTCCGAAACGCGCACCAACGCCGTCGAGACCGAGTACCGGCGCTTCCTGTTCCTGATGAAAAAGTACCCGGATGCCGGCGCGTCGCCAACCGTCGATGTCGACACCTTCTGGCACTATCACATTCTCGACACCATGAAGTACGCGCGCGATTGCGACGCCGCGTTCGGCTTCTTCCTGCACCACTATCCGTACGTCGGCATCGCCGCTGGCACCGAAAACGAACATGTCCAGGCGGGCGAGCGCATGCGTGCGCTGTACGAAACCGAGTTCGGTGTGGTAGTCAAGGGCGACGCTGCGTTCTGCGCGTCGCCAGGCAAGCCGGCCGGCGCGACCGCGTTCTGTGCCTCCCCGGGCAAGCCAGCAGCTGCAGCGGGTGCCACCGCCTTCTGCGCTTATCCAGGCAAGCCGGCCAGCAAGGGCGCGGACAGCGCCTTCTGCGCTTCGCCAGGCCTGCCGGCCATCATGACCAGCAAGATCGCGTTCTGCGCGTCGCCCGGCAAGCGCGCATAAGCAGGCATCAGAGGGCCTGGCGGCCGCCCGGATCAGCCGCGCAGGCGCGCCAGCGCCGTGGCGACGTCCGGGTACTGCAGGCGCACGCGCAGTTCGCGCCGCAAGCGCGTGTTGTCGAGCTGGCGCGACTCGGACATGTACGACAGCAGCACCGGCGAGACCAGCTGCGCCAGTTCGGCGCGCGGCAGGCGCGGCGAACGCGGCATGCCGAAGGCGTCGGCCACGGCGTCGAAGTAATCGGCCATCTTCATGCGCGTGTCGTCGACCGCGTGATACACCCGCCCGGACCGACCGCGTGTCAACGACTGCAGCACGATGTGCGCCAGGTCATCGGCGTGGATATGGTTGGTGTACACATCGTCCTCAGACCGCAGCGCGGGCGTGCCCTGCTCCAGGCGGCGCAGCGGCAGGCGGTCGGCGGCGTAGATGCCGGGCACACGCAGGATCGACAGCGTTGCGCCGGCCATCAGTGCCCACGCGCGCAGGATACGCTCGGCGTCGACGCGGCGCCGGGCGCGCCCGTTCTTCGGCGCCACCGGCCGGTACTCTTTCACCAGCGCGCCGCCGCAATCGCCGTACACCCCACTGGTACTCACATACACGATGCGGCGCACGTCGCCCAGCGCAGCTACCAGGTGCCGCGTGCGGCGGTCGGTATCGCCATCGGGCTGGGGCGGGGCCAGGTGCAGCACCCACGGCGCCAGATTATGCAGGCGCGCCAGCGTGGCGGGCTGGTCGAGGTCGGCAACAACCGGCACCGCGCCGGCAGCACGGAGCTCGGCGCAGCGCTCGGGCTGGCTGGTCAGGGCAAACACGCGAAAACGCCCGGCCAGTAGCGGCAGCAGACGCATGCCGACGTCGCCGCAGCCGATGATCAACAGGCGCGGACGGGCAAAAGCGGGACGGGATGGCATGGTCATGGCAAGATCGTGGGGTCGTGGAGGCGGCAACTGTAGCACAGGGCGCGCCCGGTAAAACAAGGGCCGGTGTAGAATGGCGGCCTCTCGCCGCACGCCGGCGCACCCCACCAACCACCCGCGTTCGCGCCCCAACTTCTCCATTCGCATGACCTTCCAGATCACCGTCCAGCCCAGCGGCAGCCAGTTCGGCTGCGAAGCCGATGAAACCGTGTTAGCCGCCGCGATCCGCGCCGGCGTCGGCCTGCCGTATGGCTGCAAGAACGGCGCCTGCGGTTCGTGCAAGGGCAAGGTGCTCGATGGCGCCATCGAGCACAAGCCGTACCAGCAGCGCGCCCTCTCTGACATCGAAAAGACCGCCGGCATGGCACTGTTCTGCTGCGCGATGCCGTCGGCCGATCTGGTGATCGAGGCGCGTGAAGTGGGCGGCAGCTCGGATTACCCGCTGCGCAAGATGCCTACGCGCGTTGCCGGCATCCGCAAGGCGGCGCCGGACGTCGCCATCGTCAACCTGCAATTGCCGGCCAATGAATTGCTGGCCTACCGCGCCGGCCAGTACATCGAATTTCTGCTCAAGGACGGCAAGCGCCGCGCCTACTCGATTGCCAATGCGCCGTCGTTCGAAGGCCCGCTCGAACTGCACATCCGCCACCTGCCCGGGGGCCTGTTCACCGATCACGTGTTCGGCGCCATGAAAGAGCGCGACATCCTGCGCTTCGAAGGCCCGCTCGGCACGTTCTTCCTGCGCGAAGATTCCGACAAGCCGATCGTGCTGCTGGCCTCCGGCACCGGCTTCGCACCGGTCAAGGCGCTGGTCGAGCACCTGATGCACCTGAAGTCCACGCGCAAGGTCACGCTGTACTGGGGTGGCCGCCGCCCGCACGACCTGTATATGGACGAATTGTGCCGCGCCTGGGAAACCACGCTGCCCGACTTCACCTACGTGCCGGTGATTTCGGATGCGCTGCCAGAGGACGCCTGGACTGGCCGCACCGGCTATGTGCACGCCGCCGTCGTGCAGGACATCATCGACCTCTCCGGCCATCAGGTGTATGCCTGCGGCGCACCGCTCATGGTCGATGCGGCGCGCCGCGATTACGTGGCGCTGTGCGGCCTGCCCGAAGACGAATTCTTTGCCGACGCGTTCACGACTGCAGCCGATCTGGCTGACCAATAAGGCCCCATGCCGCTGATCTCACCGACCGGGCGCCTGGGTGTCCTGCGCAACCGTAACCTGGCGTTCTACCTGTCGGCGCGCTTTCTTGCCACCTTCGCCGTGCAGATGCAGAGCGTGGCGATCGGCTGGCAGGTGTACCAGATCACCGGCAGCCTGTTTGACCTGGGCCTGATCGGCCTGGCGCAGTTCGCGCCGTTCCTGGTGCTGATCCTGTGGGCCGGCCACGTGGCCGACCGCTACAACCGGCGCCTGATCGTGTTGTGCTGCATGGCCGTGCAACTGCTGTGCAGCGCGATGCTGATTGCCTTCACGGCCAGCGGCAGCACGACCGTGTGGCCGGTGTTCGCGATCCTGGTGCTGTTCGGCAGCGCACGCGCCTTCATGATGCCGGCTTCGCAAGCGGTGCTCAAGAACCTGGTGCCGGACCGCGACTTCAGTCAGGCGGTGGCGCTGGGCTCCTCGACGATGCACGTGGCGATGATTCTCGGCCCGATCGTCGGCGGTCTGCTCTACGTGCTGGGGCCGCAGACGGTGCACATGACGGCCGCCTCGCTCCTCGCGCTGGCGGTGCTCTTGATGACGAACACGCGCACCATCGCGCAGGTGATCAACAAGGCGCCTGTCAGCTGGCACACACTGCTCGAAGGCCTGCGCTTCGTGCGCTCGCGCCCGATCGTGCTGGGCGCGATTTCGCTCGACCTGTTCGCAGTGCTGTTCGGCGGGGCGACCGCCCTGCTGCCGGCCTACGCGCACGATATCCTGGGCGTGGGGCCGTCTGGCCTGGGCTTTCTGCGCACCGCGCCGGGCATGGGCGCAGCCCTGTGTTCGGTGGCGCTGGTGATGTTCCCGATCACGCGCCGCGTCGGCGCCTGGATGTTCGGCGGGGTCGCCCTGTTCGGCCTGTGCGTGATCGTGCTGGGCCTGACCGACCACGTCGCCATTGCCTTCGGCGCGCTGTTCCTGCTGGGCGTGGGCGACATGGTCAGCGTGTATATCCGCCATCTGCTGGTGCAGTACGAAACGCCCGACGATATCCGCGGGCGTGTGAGCGCCGTGAACTCGGTGTTCATCGGCGCCTCGAACGAACTGGGTGAATTCGAGTCCGGCGTCACGGCCGGCTGGCTGGGATTGACGCGCGCGATCCTGTTGGGCGGTGTGGCCACGCTGGTCGTGACGGGCGTGTGGGCGATGCTGTTTCCGGTGCTATCGCGGATGGACCGTTTTCCGCATCACGAGAAAGCGCGTGAGAAGGATCTGGCCTGATGGCGTTATGACAGGCTGAGCACGGTTGGCCGAGCGGACGCTGAAAAAATCGCGGGACGTGTAAGATAAAGCCATAACGATTACAGGAGCCATCCATGCAGATCAAAGTCAATACCGATAACACCATCACCAAGCACCAGGGCCTGGACGAGCACGTGGATACCGTCTTGCGCGCTTCCATCGGTCGTTTCAGCGAGCAAGTCACCCGCGTCGACGTTCACCTGAGCGACGAGAACAAGGAAAAGAAAGCGGACGGCGGCAACCATTGCATGCTCGAAGCACGCCTGGCCGGCGTGGCCCCGATCGTCGTGCACGATCACGCCAACGACCTGCACCAGGCCATCAACAACGCCAGCGGCAAACTGGCCCGTGCGCTCGACAGCACCATCGGTCGCCTGCACGACAAGCATCGCCATACCGCCGTCCCGGTGGTTGACAGTGTGGATGGCGACATCGACCCGACGGCCGACAAGCACCTGACCGATAACTGATCAGTGCCCGTACTACCCTGCGCCCGCCATGGGCGCAGGGGCAACACCAACGCCGTACTCAGTGCGCCGCACCTAGCCAGCCGCACCTTCCAGCATCTCTCGCAACGTCTCCAGATAATTCACCCCCGCCAGCGCGCGGCTGCCGTACCACGACAGCATTTCGCCATCGACCAGCAGCACCGGAATGCCGATCTGTTTTTCCAGCGCGTCCACGTGCGCCTGCGTGAAGCGGTAGGGTTCGGTCGACAGCAGCACGGCGTCCAGGCCATCGACCAGGCTGTCCGACCACGTGAAGCGCGGGTAGCGGTCTTCGCCCAGCTGTGGCACGCGCCAGCCCAGTTCGGCCAGCATCGCAGCGATATACGTATCGGCCGAGATGCTCATCCACGGATCCTGCCAGATGCAGTACAGCACGGTCCGTGACGGACCGGCGGGCCGGGTCCGCAGCGCGTCCAATGCCTGTGTGAATGCGTTGCACCAGGATTCGGCCGCATCCTGCACGCCAAAGATACCGCCCAGCAGACGGGCCAGCGCCAGATTGTCCTGGGGCGTGACGGGATGCGTGACGATCACGTGCGGCACGAATTGCACCAGCGCGTCGTAAGTCGGCCGCGTGTTTTCATCGAGATTGACGACCACGTGGGTCGGCGCCAGTGCACGAATTTTGTCGAGATTGACGTCCTTGGTGCCGCCGACCTTGGGAATCGCGGCGACAATGTCCTTGGGATGGATGCAAAAACCCGTGCGGCCGGCAAGCTGCGGCGCCAGGCCCAGGTCGCACAGCAATTCGGTAATCGATGGTACGAGAGAGACGATACGTGCACCGGGCGCGGGCACATGTGCCTGGCCCAATGCGTCGGTCAGTTCAATGCTGCTGGATGTCATGTGAAGATGTCGCCATGGTAGTTTAAGTTTCGCCAAACGCGCAGGAGTGGCACAATCGGCTATGATTCCGTCGATGTAATAACACATGCAATCACGCATGCCAACGCGGCACACCGCTTGAGGACTCACTTGGAACAGATCGGCACCTTCGGCACCAGCCGTACCACTATCAACGACTTGCAGCTGTTTCGCGACGAAACCGACCCCGAAGTCGCCGCGATGCTGGCCGACTGCGCCATCGTGCGCGTGCCAAAGGGCGAGCGCATCGACGACAGCGGCCAGGCGCACCTGTACATCGTGCTCGCGGGCCAGCTCGAGATCGAATCGGACGCGCACGCAGGCGACGAAACCGGCACCACCCGCGTCTTGCCCGGCGAAAGCGTCGGTGACCAGGCCGTGCTGGACGATGCAGCGAACCTGGCGGCCATGACGGCGCTGGAAGACAGCGAGCTCCTGGTGATCGAATCGAGCGTCGTCTGGACGCTGATCGACCGCTCGAGCGTGCTCGCACGCAATCTGCTGCGCCTGCTGTCGTTCCGCATCCGCACCACCAATGCGCTGCTGCGCCGACGCCAGAAGCTTGGCGAATTCTACCGCCAGCTGTCGCTCAACGACCCGCTCACGGGCCTGTACAACCGCGCCTGGCTCAATGACATGCTGCCGAAGCTGGCGGCGCGCGCGGCCCGTACCGGCAGCGGCCTGTCGATCGTCATGATCGACCTGGACCATTTCAAGCAGTTCAACGACACCCACGGCCATATCATCGGCGACGTGGCGCTGTCGGCCGCCGCCAGCCTGATCCGCGACGCGCTGCGCCCGTCCGACTTCGCCGTGCGCTTCGGCGGCGAGGAAATGCTGGCCGTGCTACCCGACACCGGCATCGAACTGGCCACGATGGTGGCCGAGCGTCTGTGCCAGCGCCTGCGCGACACCGTCGTGTTTACCGACATGCGCGTGGAGCTGCCACACCTGACCGCATCGTTCGGCGTGGCCAGCCTGGGCGAGAACGGCGACGAATACGCGCTGATGGCGGCGGCCGACGCCGCCCTCTACCGGGCGAAAGAAGCCGGCCGCAACCGCGTCTGCAACTAGCGCCCAATGCCGTCCCGCACGGACCGTGACACCGGGCCGTGACGGGACGGCGCATCTGTGCCACCATGTCGCCGACGCTGTGATTGCAGCCAAGACAACAACAAGACATGAGCCCGCATACCTTCCTCTGGCACGACTACGAAACCTTTGGCGCGACCCCGCGCCGCGACCGCCCGGCCCAGTTCGCCGCGATCCGCACCGACGCTGAACTCAACGAGATCGGCGAACCGATCATGCTGTACTGCCAGCCGGCCAACGACTTCCTGCCCGATCCGGAATCGTGCCTGATCACCGGCATCCTGCCGCAGCACTGCCTCGAACACGGCGTGCCCGAGCACGAGTTCGCACGCCAGATCGAAGCCGCGTTCAGCCAGCCCGACACGATCGGCGTCGGCTACAACACGATCCGCTTCGACGACGAAGTCACGCGCTACCTGTTCTGGCGCAACCTGATCGATCCGTACGCGCGCGAGTGGCAGCACAACTGCGGCCGCTGGGACTTGCTCGACGTCGTGCGCATGGTGCATGCGCTGCGTCCGGATGGCATCGTGTGGCCCACCCGCGACGATGGCAAGCCGAGCTTCAAGCTCGAACACCTGAGCGCTGCCAACGGCCTGGCACACGAGGCCGCGCACGATGCGCTGTCGGACGTGCGCGCCACCATCGCGCTGGCGCGCCTGATCCGCAGCAAGCAGCCGCGCCTGTTCGACTTTTGCCTGGAGCTGCGCCGCAAGGACCGTGTCGCCGCCGAAATCGGCCTGCACCAGGCCCCTGAGGCGCGCCAGCCGTTCCTGCACGTGTCCGGCATGTTCCCGGTCGAGCATGGCTGCCTGGCCCTCGTCTATCCGCTGGCGCAGCACCCGACCAACAAGAACGAAATCCTGGTCTGGGATTGCCGCTACGATCCGTCCGAACTATTCACCCTCGATGCCGAGACGATCCGCACGCGCATGTTCACGCGCACGGACGACTTGCCCGAAGGCCTGACGCGCCTGCCGATCAAGAGCGTGCACCTGAACAAATCGCCGATGCTGGTGGCCAATCTCAAGACGCTGCAGCCCGAACTGGCCACGCGCTGGGATATCGATCTCGAACAGGGCCGCGCGCACGCCGCGCTGGCCGCTGCCGGTCCCGACCTGCGCGCCGTCTGGGCGCAAGTGCTGCAAAAACCGGCATCCGGCACGCCGGTCGATGTGGATGAGGATCTGTATGGCGGCTTCGTCAGCAAGGATGACCGGCGCCAGCTGGAATCGATCCGCATGCAAAAGCCCGCGGCCTTGACCGGTAAGCGCGTGAGCTTCGAGGACGAGCGCCTCAACGAACTGCTGCTGCGCTACCGCGCGCGCAACTTCCCCGAGACGCTGTCGGAAGAAGAAATGCAGACCTGGGAAGCGCACCGCGCAGCGCGCCTGTTCGAGGGCGCCGGCGGGGCCAGAACCATCGATCAATTGTTCCAGGAGATCGATGCATTGTCGGAGACGGCCGACGAGCGGGCCGAAGCGATTCTGGGTGCCCTGTATGACTATGCAGAAATGATTGCGCCTGAACTGCACTGACGGTCAGCGATACGTAGGGTGGACGGCTGGCCGTCCACGCGTTCAAACCAACTCCGATTCGTGGCGCATTGCGGTGCGTTGAACGCGTGGACGGGAAACCCGTCCACCCTACCGCCACTACGCCACTACGCCAAACGGGCGCACTGTCCGCATCAGGCTGCGTTGCGCGCCGCATTGATCGCGTCGCGCGTTTCCGTCGCCACGCGCCGCGCTGCCTGCGCGAAGTCTTCGCCATCCTGCGGCGTCGCATACAAAATCGCACGCGACGAATTGATCATCATGCCGGCGCCGCCCGCCGTGCGGCCGGCCTTGACGGTCGCCTCGACATCGCCACCCTGCGCGCCCACGCCCGGAATCAACAGCGGCATGTCGCCCACCAGCGCCCGCACCTGCGCGATCTCTTCCGGGAACGTCGCGCCCACCACCAGTGCGCACTGGCCATTGCGGTTCCACTTGTCGGCCACCAGTTGCGCCACGTGCTGGTACAGCGGGCGGCCGCCCACGTCCAGGAATTGCAGGTCGGAGCCGCCCGCGTTCGACGTGCGGCACAACACGATCACGCCGCGGTCCGGCCACGCCATGTACGGCTCGACCGAATCGAAGCCCATGTACGGATTGACGGTCACCGCATCGGCGCCGTAGCGGTCGAACGCTTCGCGCGCGTACTGGTGCGCGGTGGCGCCGATGTCGCCGCGCTTGGCGTCGAGCACCAGCGGGATGTGCGGATACGTCTCACGCAGATAGGTGCAGATTTCCTCGAGCTGGTCTTCGGCGCCAAGCGCGGCGAAATAAGCGATCTGCGGCTTGAAGGCGCACGCCAGGTCGGCGGTGGCATCGATGATCGCCTTGCAGAACTGCACGATCGCATCCGGCTGGCCGGCCAGGTGCGCCGGGAAGCGCGCAAGGTCCGGGTCGAGGCCCACACACAGCAGCGAATCGTTGCGGGTCCATGCAGCCGCTAGTTTTTGAATGAAAGTCACCTCGAGCCCCTTTGGTATCCGAATAATTGCAAACCCATTATTGTACCCGCCGCCGCGCCCCTGCCCGGCCTTGGGCTACGGGAACACCAATTGGCACGGGTTTGAGGTATATTTTGACTATTCGACAACTTGCACGGACCTTGACTGCCATGACTACGACCTTTATCTCCCGCTGGACCCGCCTGATCGGCAGCGCCATCCTCGCCGGCGTCCTGCTTTCGGGCTGCGGCTACAACGATTTCCAGACCAAGGATGAAGCAACCAAGGCCGCCTGGAGCGAAGTGGTCAACCAGTACCAGCGCCGCGCTGACCTGATCCCGAATCTGGTCAACACGGTCAAGGGCTATGCCTCGCACGAGCGTGAAACGCTCGAAGCCGTCACGCGCGCCCGCGCTTCGGCCACCAGCTTCCAGATCACCCCGGAAGTGCTGAACAACCCGGAAGCATTCCAGAAGTTCCAGCAGGTGCAGGGTGAACTGTCGAGCGCGCTGTCGCGCCTGATGGTGGTGTCCGAAAAATACCCGGACCTGAAAGCCGACACCAGCTTCCGTGACCTGGCCTCGCAGCTCGAAGGCACCGAGAACCGCATCACGGTGGCCCGCCAGCGCTACATCGCGTCGGTTCAGGATTACAACGTAACGGTGCGCCAGTTCCCGAAGAACCTGACGGCCATGGTATTCGGCTACGAGACCAAGCCATCGTTCACGGTCGAAAATGAAAAAGCGATTTCGACCGCACCAGCAGTCGACTTCGGCAAGTAAGGTTGGCGATGACGGCCTTCCTGCGCTTGTTCTCCACGCTCCTGTTTGCACTGGCGACGCTGCTCGCCGGCGTAGAGCCGGCCCACGCCCAGCTCAAGGAGGTACCTGAACTCAAGGCGCGCGTGACCGATCAGGTCGGCATGCTCGACGCCACGCAGCGCGAGCGCCTGGAAGCCGTGCTGGCCGACTACGAGACCAAGACGGGCAGCCAGATCGCCGTGCTGCTGGTCAAGTCGACCGAACCTGAAGCCATCGAAGCCTACAGCATCCGCGTTACCGATGCCTGGAAACTCGGCCGCAAGGGTGTCGACGATGGCGTGCTGCTGGTGGTCGCACCCGGCAACCCATCGGCGCTGCGCCGCCTGCGTATCGAAGCCGGCCGTGGCGTACAGGGCGTGCTGACCGACGCCCAATCCAAGCGCATCCTGCAGGACGTGATCGCGCCGCATTTCCGGGAACAACATTATTACGAAGGCCTGATAGCCGGCGTGGGCGCCATCGCCACGCTGCTGAACCAGGAAGCCTTCCCGGCCCCTGCGCGCGCACCAGAGCAGGGAGTGGAGAGTGATTTCGTCAAATATGCCTTCGTCGCCGGACTCGTCTTCTTCGCTGGCCTGGCCGTGTTTGGCGGGGTAGCGGGCACCATCGCGACGGGCCGTCGCAAGGCCGCCGGCAACCTAAATGGTGCCAGCCGCCGCAGCCGTTCCAGCTCGGGCAACTCAGCGGGCGATTTGGTACTGGGCGCTATTATCGGCGGCATACTCAACGGTGGTGGGCGCAGCTCTGGTGGTGGTGGCGGCGGTTTTTCAGGTGGTGGTGGTTTTTCAGGTGGTGGCGGCAGCTTTGATGGCGGCGGCGCCTCGGGAGACTGGTAATGGGATCGATCACACACAAAATCGCACGCACGTGGCGCCATGCCACCAGCAGCGCGGCCGAGGCGCGGCGCGCGTTTCCTGAAACGACACTGATGGCCATTGCCCAGGCGATCGATGCAGGTGAGCGTACGCATCGCGGCGAAGTGCGCCTCATCGTCGAAAAGGCGCTGCCCTTCGAGGACGCCTGGGATGACGTCACCAACCGCCAGCGCGCGCTTGCGCTGTTCGCCGACCATGGAGTCTGGGACACCGAAGACAATTGCGGCGTGCTGATCTACGTGAACATGGCCGAGCACAAGATCGACATCGTGGCCGACCGTGGCATCGACCGCAAGATCGACGCCGCCACCTGGCAGGCCGTGTGCCGCACAATGACGGCAGGCTTCAAGAACGGGCACTTCCATGACGCCACGCTGGCGGCGGTAGCGCAGGTCAACGACCTGCTGCACCAGCACTTCCCGGCCAGCGGAGAGCGCACCAACGAATTGCCCGACCGGCCCATCATGCTGTAGACGTCTGGTCCGATGGTCCGGGCGGTTCATCCAGCCATTCCAGCGCCAGGGCGTCGACCTCGGCAATCTCGGCATTCATGCGGGCGCGCTTGCGCTGCGCCCACCACCAGCCTCCCGCCAGCACCAGTGTCGTTGTCACCAGCCCGGTGATGCCGGCCTGGGTGCTGCGCGCCATGGCCAGCACGATCAGCGGCGCCGGCAACAAGGCAACCGTCGTCCAGCGTGTGACGCACGCCAGGCGCAGGCCGAGCCGGGCGCGCCGGCGACGCAGCGCCAGCCAGTCGCGCAGGTTCGTTCCCGCCGGTTCATGCAGGGCAGCCAGGCGCGTCCACGTATAAACAACGATGATGACACCCATGAGCAGCGTCTGGAACACCAGCCACAGTGTCTCGTAGCCGCTGGTCGCGACACGCTGCCAGCGTCCCGCGACAAGCACCGCCGCCACGACCATCATCGCCCATTCGCCCAGCAGCACCAGCACCGTCAGGCGGCGTTCGCGCCGTGCCCGGGCGATCATCAGGCCCACGTCGGGCACGGTGCTGGCAGGCCGACTCTCGCCCCACGTATCCTGCAAACTTGCCCATTCGTCCTGCTCGGTCATCGTTCCTCCAGTTGTTCTTTGAGCGCTGCCCGGGCCCGGTTCAGGCGCACGCCCACATTCCCCACCGTAATGCCGAGCAAGTCGGCGATCTCGTCGTAGTGCAGACCTTCTAGCGCCAACACCACCAGTTGGCGCTGGCCGACAGGCAAGTCGCGCAGCGCGCTCAAGAGACGCGTTTGCTGCTGGTTCAGGCCTGCCAGCGCTTCAGGACCCGGCTGGCCATCAACCCACTCGTCGTCGAGTTCCTCATGGCGCGGCTGCGCCACCTCGCGCATCACATGCGAGGCGCAGCGCCGGTGCGCCACGCCAAGGATGTAGGTCTTGAGACTCGCGTCGCCCCGAAACGCAGGCAGCGCCTGCCACACGCCGAGCAAAATATCCTGCACCAGGTCTTCCCGGGCGTGGCGATTGCGCTCGAAACTGGCCGCGAAGCGCGCCAGCATGGGGCCATGTTCCGCGACCACGCGGGCAAACGTGGCATCCTGCGCCTCGCGCATCTTCATGCCGGCATCCACGCATCCTGGTCGGGTAGCACGACACATTCAGGCGCCGGTGCGCAGCACACGACCTGCTCGATGGGCCGCGACAGATGGCCGAGCGGCAGCGCCGACGCCATGCAGTGATAGCTCAGGACCGTAAGGGCAAATGCGAGGTGTTTCCAGTTCATCTCGTTCTCATTGAAGGGGCGATGGATCATGTAGTACGTTGCTGCGGGAAAAACTTACACATGAATGGAAGTTTTTCTTCCATCACCCCTGGAGCGCTGACGCGGGTGGTTAAAATGGCGGCTTTTGCCACAGCGTCGAAAGCCCGCCATGAAACTACACCAGAAGATCGCCATCGTCACCGGGGCCAGTCAGGGCATCGGCCTGGCCTGCGCCGAGCGCCTCGTGCGCGAAGGCGCGCGCGTCATGCTCGTCGATATCCGGCCCGAAGTCGAGCAAGCCGCCGCCAGCCTGGGCGACGCAGCCCGCGCCTACCGCGCCGATGTCGGCATGAAGGTCGAGGTCGATGCGATGATCGCGGCCACACTGGCCGCATTCGGCCGCATCGATATCCTGATCAACAATGCGGGCGTGACCCACGCCGCCGAATTCCTCGACCTGCACGAGGACGATTTCGACCGCGTGCTGCGTATCAACCTGAAATCAATGTTCCTGTGCAGCCAGGCAGCGGCGCGCGACATGGTGGCGCGCGGCGAAGGCGGCTGCATCATCAATATGTCGAGTGTGAACGCCGAGTTGACGATCCCGAACCAGGTGCCGTACGTGATCTCGAAAGGCGGCGTCAACCAGCTCACGCGCGTGGCGGCCATCGCACTGGCCCAGTACGACATTCGCGTGAATGCCATCGGTCCCGGCACGATCCTGACCGAGCTGGCGAAAAAGGCGGTGCTGGGCAGCCCGGAAGCGCGTCACACGATCCTGTCGCGCACCCCGCTGGGCCGGTGTGGCGAACCGGAAGAAGTCGCGTCGATCGCTGCCTTCCTGGCCAGCGACGACGCTTCGTACATGACCGGCCAGACCCTGTATGCCGATGGCGGCCGCATGGCACTGAACTACACGGTGCCCGTGCGCGATTGACACGTCAGCAGCGCCAAAACAGAGATATTGACGGATCACATGTCTGGTATCCGAAAACGCAATTGGACGCCGGGTCAGTGAATCCCTATAGTTACACCTGTCTCCACTATTCTCCTCCAAGAAAATAGTTTCAAGCCCGCCCAGCGGGCTTTTTTTTTGCCTGGACGGTTTGCGCGGCCCACGTCATTTGCGGCCGTATTGTCTCAAGCCCAATTCTGTCATCACATTTCCTACTGTTCCGTCCGAACCTTGACGACGGTCACTGACCCGTCACAATCCCTGCCTATACTCAAACGCACCTGACACACACGTAACCGATATGCGTGGTGCCAGCAGGTGTGGAGCGCTCCGTGCGCTGCACACCAACCCGGTTTCCGCACTCTTGGCCCGATCTCGGGTTATGCCCGCCTCGCGCGGGCATTTTTTTGGGCAGTGTGGCAACTCGGGCCAGAAAATATTGTCTATGTGCTTGAAGCCGTCTTCAATAGGGCTATCATGAAGCTGCGACGCCCCACCTTGTCCAGCCGGGTGGCGGCCGCGTACAACGAAACGACCACGGGAGATCGTCCGATGAGTTTACGTGTACCAGAAACATCGCTTTCGCCAGACAGTTGCCGTCGCAATCATTCCACAAGCGACCTCATCCTCAGCGAACTCAACCCACGCGCCGTGGTCGACCATGTCGATCACGAAAGCGCGCCCCTCAATCTGCTCACGTTCGGCAATGTCCGTGAAGTGTGTCCCAAGTGCCGGCGCTCGCACCTGAAACTCGTGTTGCGACAGGCGAGCGTGCGCGTAGCACACCTGTTCTGTGCCGACTGCGCCAGCTGTTTCGATGCCCATTACGCCGACGGTGCGCCAGCACTCACCATCTGAAGCGCGTGTGCGCCCGACGCTTGCTGGGTAGCCGTTGCGGCAAGATCCGGCACACAAGGTGTGCACGACATGGTAACGTTGACGTTTGCCCCGTCACCGCCCCGCCCTGCCATGCTTGCCCTGTCGCCCCTGCTGTACGCTGAACGTCGTTTGCGCCGTGCCATGCACGCTGCTGCACTGATCATTTTTGCCGGCATCGTGATCGCTGGCTCGGTCCCCGGTGCGCGCGCCGAGGTGGGCGAATTCGCATCCGGGCTCGTCCTGCACAGCCTCGCCTATGCCGCTCTCGCGACGCTGTGGTTCCTTGGCAGCACCGGGAGCGGGTTGCAACGTGCGCTCAAGGCCGTCCTCGCCATCGCACTGATGGGGGCCTTCGATGAGTGCGTGCAGCATTTCCTGCCCTACCGCTCGGGCACGGTGCACGACTGGCTGGTTGACGTCAGCGCCGCCACCGTCGCGGCTACGGTACTGGCCGTGCTGCTTGCGCGCGTCCCGATGCCGCACGCGTTGCGCGCTGCGCCGGAACGGGCACGCTGACCGCCTTTGCCCGCCTGGGTTCCCGCCACGGCCAGCCTGCTTGATCCAACTACCATCCTGACGCGACAGCTGGAACGCTGATGCGCTTTTCGCCTCTTATCCTCGTGGCGCAGCATCGTCACACCCCTACTACCACTACGAGGAGTTGAACATGAAGCAATTGCACCAGAGCGTGGCCACGGCGGGCGTACTGGCGGTCGTGCTCGCCGTATCGGGCTGCGCCGCCACGGGCGGCGCCGGCGACATGGCCAGTAGCGCAACAAGCAACAGTACCGATGATGTCGCCAGCAGCAGCGGCGACGTGGAACGCATTTTGCCCAGCCCGGCCATCTCGTCGGCCAGTGCAGGCACATCCGGCAGCAAGGGCGCCACCGGCTCTGGCAGCGCCGGCATGCAGGACGAGCGTGGCGACCAGCCCGCCGCCGCGTCTGCGCGCACGCCAGCGCCCAATGGTACGGTGCTGTCCATTGCACCCCTTCCTGTCCCGGGTGGCGTGAGCAAAGGAGACGCGGCCGTGGGCACCAGCGGCACGGCCGGCGCAACAGGCAGCGCCGGTGCTGCCAAGGCCTACCGCGTTACGGTGCGAATGGACGATGGCAGCACCGAGGTGATCACCAGCACCGGCACCCCTGACTTTCGCAGCGGCGAGCGCATCAATGTGACCGACGGCGCGATCCGGCGCTGACCGCATGCACAAGTACAAAGGCCACATGCGCCTGCGCGTCATGTGGCCCGGTGAAACCTCAGTGGCCAGGCCGTACCGCACCTGCCCCTTGAACAGCATTACGGCGTGGCGGGATCCTTGCCCTCTTCCAGCGCACGCTGGAACAGGGGAATATTGCGCGTGGCGGCGCTGATGACCTCCAGTGGCAGTTTCGGCGAGCGGTCGGCGTTCAGCAAGCCATTGGCTTCCTGGAACGTGTCCGTGAATTGCGTATAGCAGAAACCACTGAACATGAACGTCTCATTCACCACCTGCAGCAGGCGCCGGTACTGCTTCAGATAGCTTTCGGCCGTGTGCGCGCGGCTATAGCCCCACGTGGTTTCGTCGGGATTGGGCGTCTGTTTCGGATCGTAGGCGATGCCGCCGAATTCCGTCAGGACGATCGGCTGGCCACGATGCGGGAAGCCATCGAGCGTCAGGATACGGCCACCAGGCCGGCGCTGGTCGAACAGCGTGCGCACCGGATCGGTGACGGCGTAACGCGCCAGCACTTTCTCTGGGTCGCTGTCGTAGTCGTGGATGCCCAGGATGTCGGTGGCCGACGCTTCCCAGCCATCGTTGCCGATCACCGGGCGCGTCGAGTCGAGCGTGCGCGTCAGGTGGTATAGCGCCTCGACGGCGTTGCGATGCGCCTGCGTGAGCGTCAGGTTCGGCACGCCCCACGATTCATTGAAGGCTACCCAGACGATGATGCACGGGTGGCTGTAGTCGCGCTCGATCGCCTCGGTCCATTCCTTGACCATGCGCGTAATCGCGCGCGGGCTGAAGCGGTAGGCCGATGGCATTTCTTCCCAAACCATCAGGCCCAGCTTGTCGGCCCAGTACAGGAAGCGCGGGTCCTCGATCTTCTGGTGCTTGCGCACGCCATTGAAGCCCATCTGCTTGGCCAGTTCGACGTCGCGCTTCAGGTGCGCATCGGACGGCGCCGTCATGAACGATTCCGGCCAGTAGCCCTGGTCCAGCACCAGGCGCAGCTGGTACGGGCGGCCATTGAGCATGAAGCGGTCGCGGTTGATTGACACCGAGCGCAGCGCCGTGTACGAGCGGATGCGGTCGAGCACCACGTCGCCTGCGCGCAGGGTCACTTCGGCATCGAGCAGGGTCGGGCGTTCCGGACTCCACAGGATTTCATTGCGTGAGTCGTCGATGCCCGGATCGGACAACGCGATCTTGCGGTTCGCCTCACCATTGAGCAGCTTGTAGTAATCGTCGGCCAGCAACTGGTCACCGTGCCAGATCTTGACTTCGACAAACAGCTCTTCCTGGATATCGCCGGTGGCGAACACCTCGCAGCCGATTTCGTAGGTTTCGAACACCGGCGTCCAGCGCAGCTTCTGGATATAGGTTGTGGACACTTGCTCGATCCAGACCGTCTGCCAGATGCCGGTGGTGCGTGGATACCAGATCGAGTGCGCATCGAGCAGCCAGTCCTGCTTGCCGCGCGGCTTGGCCAGATCGGCCGGATCGTCTTCAACCCAGACCGTGACAACCTGCTTGCCATCCGCGTTCAGGGTGCCGGAAATATCGGCAGAGAACGGCGTGTGGCCACCCTCGTGCTCGACGACCAGCTGGCCATTGACCCAGACGCGTGCGCTGTAGTCGACCGCGCCGAAGTGCATGATCGTGCGCCCATCCATGGGCATCACCTCGAATTCGCGCTGGTACCAGACGAAGCGGTGAAAGCCCGTGTCCTCGATGCCGCTCATTGCGGTTTCCGGCGCAAACGGCACGGTGATCTCGTGCGTCCATTCCTTCACGTCCGACGGCAGCGTGTAGTGCCCTTCGTCGTCGAAGCAGAACTGCCATGTGCCGTTCAGGTTCTGCCACTGGTCGCGCACCAGTTGTGGACGCGGATATTCAAACTGATTCATTCTTGTCCTTTCTGTCAGTTGGCACCGGAATCAGGATACGTCCCTGGACGTCATTGCCTGGTCCATGATGGTCTTGATACGCCGCCAGCGCGGTGGCGGCTGCTTCTTGCGCCTGCCCCTTGCGGCACAGGGCGACGCAGGCGCCGCCAAAGCCGGCGCCGGTCAGGCGCGCGCCCAGTACGCCGGGCGCTGCGCGCAGCGCCACGCACAAGACGTCGAGCGCGGGGATCGAGACTTCGTAATCGTCACGCAGACTCGCATGCGATGCGTTCATCAGTTCGCCAAAGCGTTCAGCATCAACGCCCTTGGCCGCCTCGAGCACGCGCAGGTTTTCGTGCACCACGTGGCGGGCCCGTTCGCGCAGCGGCGACGGCAGCGTCTCGACCGAGGCAGGGTCGACGACGTCGCGCAGCGCAGTCACGCCCAGGATGCGCGAAGCTTCTTCGCATTCGGCGCGGCGCTCGTTGTACTTGCTGGCCGCCAGCGTGCGCGCCACGCCCGAATCGATCACGATCAGTTCGGTGTCGGGCGGCAGCGCCGACAGGTGATGTTCGAGCGTGCGCGCATCGATGAACAGCATATTGGTTTCATCGGCCAGGCTCGATGCCATCTGGTCCATGATCCCGCAGTTCACATGCGCGTATTCGATCTCGGCGCGCTGGGCGATGCGCGCCAGCTTGACGTCGTCGAGCTCGAACCCCAGCAGCATGCGCATCGCGCGCAGCGTGGCCACTTCAAGCGCGGCAGACGACGACAGGCCCGAGCCCACCGGCAAATCGGTCTCGACATACACGCGCAGCGGCGGCACCTCGATGCCTTCGGCCTGCACGAGGCGGATGCAGCCCTCGATATAGCTGCCGAAGCCCTGCGGCGCGCTGCTGTCCTTCGCGAACGTGACGGTCGCGTCGAAGTTGGGTGAATAAAAATGGAAATGGTCGTCGCCGCTGCGGCTCATGGCCACCAGCGTACGCTGCGGCGTGGCCACTGGCAGCATGAAGCCATCGTTGTAGTCGGTGTGTTCGCCCAGCAGGTTCACACGCCCCGGCGCCGAGGCGTTGACTTCAGGGGCGCCGCCAAAGAAGGTATCGGTCGTGATGGTCATGCGTCCACCTCCAGCCAGAGCGGCCGCTGACGGCCTTGAATATCCACCGAAGGCCAGGCCGGATCGAAGGTCAGGTTTTCGAGTCCGTCGGGGCCGAGCAGGAACGTGTCTTCGATCTTCATACCGTTATAACTTGGATTGAACGCAAACGCCATGCCCTGTTCGAGCTGCGTGGCCGTGCTTGGGGTGGCCACGATCTCGCGCGCCAGGTAACCGGTGATGCCGCCCTGGTGGTGCTCGCGGATCGCGTCCTCGACGTCGGCGTGGTGATAGGCCTGGGCCAGTGCGTGATACACCGATGACAGCGATTTGCCAGGCGCCACGGCCGCCAGGCCGGTGGCCTCGAGCGCCATCAGCGCGCGCTGGGCCGTGGGCGCTGAACCGACGCCGCCAAAGCTCACGAAGCGCGTCAGGTTGGCATACAGGCCGTGGCGGCGCGCGCAAAAGACCAGCATGGCGCGCTCGCCGATCGGCTCGTGCGACGGCGTCGCGTGGCGAAACAGTGGCAGACGCCGCGCGCCGGCCACCAGCACCAGCGCCGGATGGATGCCGCGGCGCCACAGCGCATCGGCGCCAGCGCCGGCCAGTTGCTGCTCGGTCCAGTCGGGCCGGGCGCGGTGCAGCACCTCGGTCATTGCTTCGGCGGCTTCACGCCCCAGCAGGCGGTAACGGGCCTGTTCGGCGTCGCCCAGCACCAGCTTGCGCTGACGGAGCGGCAGCGGCAACGGCAGTTCGTCCGCTTGCGGACGGTCCGACAGCACCGGCCGGCCCTCGGCCGCGGCCAGCACGAAATGTTCGCGCAGCTCGGGCTCGGCCCACGGTTCGATATGAAAGCTGAACCCGGCCGGCACTTCTTCAAGGCGCAGGCGCTCGCCCTCGATCTGGTCGGTCAGCACGCAGGCGTCGCCCGGCGTGATCAACACTTCGGCAATGCCCGTGTCGGTCGTGTGCAGCACGGCGTTGGAGCCGCCTGCGGTAACCCACGCGAACCAGTCGGTGCCGCGCAGGCGCACGGCGCCGGCGCCGCTGGTGGCAAGGGTGGCGCGCAGCAGCGCAAGTTTGTCGGCGACCTCCTGGGCGCGCATATCGATGTCCGTCATGCGCTCTCCTCCAGGTCGATCTCGACCTGCTGCAATTCGTAGGCCGTGGTCTCGGGCAGCACGTCCATCGCGAACATGCCGGCAGCCAGCTCGGTGCCCGCCAGGTATTTCAGGCGGTCACGCGTGCGGTATGGTGGATAGAACTGCGCGTGCAACTGCGTCTCGGGATGTTCGGCGCCGTCGGTCGGCGCCTGGTACCACGCCATCAGGTACGGGAACGGGCGGTTCCACAAGGTTTCGTACTTGAGCAGTACGGTCTTGAGCGCACGCGCCAGCGAGTCGCGCTGTGGCGGCGTGAGCGCGGCGAAATCCTTGCACGGCGCGGTCGGCATCACCCACACCTCGTACGGATAACGCGCGCAGGCCGGCACGAAGGCAATCGCGAAATCGTCCTCGTACAGCACGCGCTTGCCATCCGCGGCTTCGTCGCGCGCCATGTCGCACAACATGCTCGAACCGTGCTGCTGGTAGTACTCGCGCTCTTGCGCAAGCATGCGCGCCGGCACCGACGGCACGAACGGGTATGAATAGATCTGGCCATGCGGATGGTGCAGCGTGACGCCCACTTCGGCGCCGCGGTTCTCGAACGGCAGCACGTACTGGATGTGCGGGAGACTACCCACGCGCGTGGTGCGATCGCCCCAGACCTGCAGCAGTAGCGCAATGCGCGACAGCGGCAGGTGGGCCAGCGCCGTGTTCGGATCCTGCGTAAACACGACCACTTCGCACTGGCCATTGGCCGGCGCGGTCTGCACCGTCACCGATGGCGGATCGTGCGACTCAAGCGCCAGCGACGGGAAGCGGTTGTCGAACACGGCGATCTCATAGTCGCCGGCCGGCATTTCAGTGGGATTGGCGGGGTCGATCGTCGGCGCCAGCGGGTTGTACTGGGGCGGCGGCTGGTAGGTGCGGTTCTGGCGGAAGGCCGCGTAGGTCACCCACTCGCCGCGCAGCGGATGCCAGCGCAGGTGCGGGTTCGCGTGCTGCGGATCCGGGAACGGGCTGGGTGCGACCAGATCGTCCGCAATAGGTCCGTTGCTGTAGAGGGTAAGGTTGCGTCCGTCCGGTTTTTTGAGTTCTTTACTGTGCATGGCAATCAATAAGGTTCGGTCACATCCGGCGCGAGCGCGCACGCCAACATCGACGCATTCATGCGCTCACGGCTGCAGGAGCATGGCTCCTTGCCGATCCTAACATGCTGTATTTGCCACATTTTCTACCGGGAACTATGGACTTTTCCAGGCGACAATACTGTGGCTGCATCGGGAGGACGCAGCCCTTGGCATACAACGAGGATTCACAAGGGAGAGCACCAGCAAAGGCGCTCCACGGCAAGGATATTGTAGTCCCGCGCCTACGCAAAAATTAGAACTTTTTACACTACCTGGCAGGGCCCAAACCTACAAGTCAACTATGATGACGAGGGTGTCCGAATAGGGCCGCATTACCGAATTGAACTGCATCTGTGACTTCCTAAAATAGACGCGACGCAAGGAGCGGATGTACCGAACGGCGCCCACCTGTTTTTTGCGAAGAGCTGCGGAGATTTTTCGCTGACCAGCTGCGATAGATCTGCAGCGATATCGAAATTGCTGCGAACGATGTCGTCCCTGACCTGACAACTGAGGTAACGCCACCGACGGAGCCAGGAATCGGGACCGGCTGCTTACCCCCCTGACAGGACCTTACGAGCTGCTAACGGGACATTAAAGAGTGTGAATAAAGTTCGAAATCGTGCTTCAACAGCGCATAAATATGTTTGTCCACGAAAAAACCGTTCAGGCATTCTTCTTGTCGTAAGGTCCCATCATGCATAAATCCCAGACACATTATGCTGTCGCTCGGACTTCAGCTTGTGGCCGACCCAGCCGTTGAGCTCGGCATATCAGCTCGCCAAGCGCGAAAAATCGCGGACTGTCACGAAGGACCGCGTCCGACCCAAAGCGGTTCTAGATCGTGCTGAGATCAGGAGAACTTCCGTAAAAAACAAAAAGCCGGGCACTGTCTTCACTCATTCTCACACCGTTCACTACCAACCAATTTCCGTCGGCGCCGAGCGGGTAGAACTCTTGTTGTCCACTCGTTCCATACACGGCCTCGTGCAGGAGCGACACAGCGAAATCGTACATCGCACGACGGGTTGAGAAATTGAGGGTGACGTCTCTGTTGCCAGGGTCCGTCTCAGCACGCAGGCAATGGTGTTTCCCTTCCTGGATATCGAGCGAATTCACCTCTTTTCCTTCAGGCGAAACGACGATTATCGTCGACATTTCAGCGCTCATTTTTACCCTTGACGTTATGGCCGTTTCTGGCCGAATCCAGCCGACTGACCCAGCTTAGCAAATTGCCAGATTTAAAATATAACGGTGGCCTCGACTGGCCCGAACCGGCCCGAAGCCGACATTGATGAGGTCTGTTCACCGCCCAGCTTGCGATATCTGATTTGGCTGCAGCCGCTGTCGTAGGTGGCTAAGTATCAACTTGGATTTTCGCTTACTGCTAGCTGTACCCACGATTCACTTTGTTTGCGAAGCCAAGAGTAGTCTGCGTCTCCCTCGATTTTTTTGTAGGCGGTAAACAATACGACTTTCCCTCTGAGCAAGACAAATGAGGTCACCTGCCCTACTAACGCCACATAACGTCGAGAGCCAATTGTTCCTTCGATACCACTAACGGCTAACATTGAAAGCGATCTATCGGTTTCGTTAAATATTTCCAATTGACGAGACTCACCGATTTTCAACGCCAGTTCCGAATGCTCGACTTTGCTTCCAATATCGCGTGCCGCTGAATCGATGTGTCGCTGTACTTCAGCACGAACTTGCTTTTGATCCTGAATTTTCGGGGCGCCGTGTACTTGCGCCTTGACCTTCGCGAATTCCGTTACGTCGAGTGAATCTGCTTCCTTGCTGCGAAGGACTTGCGTCATGAAATAGGATTCGAACTTCGGCGCACTTCCTGATTGTGTCGCTGAGATGTCCGCTCCGGTCACATACACGGTAAGCAATCTCATATGTGGAGGCGTCAAGCGCTCGGCATTTGAGTACAGCACTGGGATTGCATCCTTGGGATCAACGAATCCAGAAGGAACTGGCAACCGAAGTACTTTTTCTCCAACTAAAGCTTTTGTAGAGTCTGAAGCAAATGCTCCAGAGTGGGCCAAGATGCTTAGAAAAACGGCGAGAATTTTGGACGTGTGCATACGATTTTTTAGGTATTAACAATATCGGCCAAGCGACTACATTAAGTGCCACTTAACTGCAAATCGAAGATCGCACCGCGACGCAATCCTAGACGCCACATGCGCCAAACTGTTCGCTTATCCAGCATCAAATGCTCTGCAAGACTCATATATGACTGACACGTGCAACCCCTTGATTTCATCACCTAGCCAGGGCCGACTTTGGTCGCTCCCGACCGTTCAGCTGAGCATATCAGCTCACCAAGGCGGACATGTCGCGGACTGTCACGAGGGGCAGGAACTGGCTCAACTCGGCCGTTAACGTCAGCTTAACAAGTTGCCTGGCTTGAAATGGCACTGACTGTCATGACAGTCGCTACCGACCCTAAGCTGACCCTCCACGCATGGCCTCGAACTCACGAACATAGTGCTCGGTAGGGAAAGCAGTTCCTGCTTCTTTGATCTCTCCGGTCAACTTGCTCACCATGAGTGGGGCATTTCCTCCTAGCGCATAGATGTAGTTGCCCGTAGCGACGAAATCCGCTGAGTTGTAGAAAAAAGTAAATGTGGCTGATGTCTCAAATAGAGAAGGCAGCAGCACTAGCGCCATTTCACACTGCTCTGCTAGCCGAAGCAAATACTGCTCGGCAAACGCGCGGCACTCTACATCGCTAAGCATTTCGGACTCCTTGGGACTGACTGCATTTTGCCGAACCCGGCCGTTCAGGCCAGCATAGCAGGGTTGCCAGTTTGGAATTACAGAGGTGACCGCGACAGTCCGGAAACGACTCATTCGGAAAGTCACAGCATCAGGCTAACGTGCATCAGCGCGCCAGCTCGACCAGCACTGCCGTGTACATCTGCAGATTCAGCAGCAGTTGCTTCGTCGTGATGAACTCATGCTCCGAGTGCCCTGAATACTTCTTGCCCGGCATCGACGGACCAAAGCTGACGGCATTCGGGAACAGGCGCGAGTTGGTCCCGCCGCCGATGGCAACCGGCTTCGCATCCTTCATGCCAGTGAAATAGGCGAAGGTCGCCAGCAGCGTCGGCACCTGAGGCGCGTCGTTCAGCACCCACGGGTCGCGCACGCCGACCTTGATGTTGGTGAGCGGGACCTGGCGCGCCTGCCACTGGCTCAGTGCAGCGTTGATTTCATCGGTCAGTTGCGTGCCCGTCTTGCCTTGCGGGCGGCGCACGTTGATCGCCACTTCGATGCCGTCGTCCAGCTGGCGGATCACGGTCGGCTTGAACGTCAGCGGGCCCATGAACTTGTCGCGGTAGGCGATGTTGCCGGCGCCGCTGCCAAACTTCTCGCCGTAGTAGCCCGTGCCCACCATCTCGTTGAGGTAGTTGACGACGCCGCCGGCGGTCGTATTGGCCCACGGCCGCACGGCCAGCGCGTCGGCCAGCATGCTCACGGCGTTCACGCCTTCCTGCGGCTTGGACGAGTGGGCCGACAGCCCTTTGGCGCGCACTGCCAGGTCCTTGCCCTGCCACGTGTAGGTGTAGGTCATGCCCTCGTGCTGCGCGCCGCGCGCGCGGATCAGCCCTTCGATCTGCGGTGTCGCGTTGGCGACCAGTGCTTCGGCGTCCTCCGGAATCTGCGTGTTGAACGAGCCTCCCCCGAACGCGGCGATGTAGGCGTCGCCCTCCACGGGCGCCTGCGCGCCGGCCTTCGGCACCGTCACGGCCACGAGGCCGCCGCCCTTCTCCGCCGTCACCACCGGATACTCGGCGTCGAGCGTGATGCTCATCTGCGGCGGCACGTGCGTCTTGAGAAATTCGGTCAGCGGACCCCAGTCGGATTCCTCGCCCATGTACACGTACAGCTCGATGCGCTTGGTGAGCGGGATCTGGCGGTCGCGGATCGTCTTCATTGCATACAGCGCGGTGGCGATCGGGCCCTTGTCATCCTCGGCGCCGCGCGCGATCAGCTTGCCCGGCTCGCTCGTGCGGTCCAGCACGAACGGCGACTTCTTCCACTTGGTCGGGTCCACTGGCTGCACATCACCATGCGTGACGATGCCGACGCGCTCTGTTCCCTTGCCCAGGCCGATGACCACCGTCCAGCCGTAATCGGTGTAGTCGAACCCCATACGCTCGGCTTCTGCCTTGAGCGTGGCCTTGAACGCGGAATGCACCGGGTTCTGGTCCGACGGGTAGCGCGGATCGGCCACCGTGTTGAAGCTCACCAGCTTGGCCAGCGTGTCGACGACGTCGTTGCGGTAGGTGGCCACCGCATACTTGGCAGCGCTGACGGCGGCCTCGCTGGGTGCTGCAGCAGATGCGGCAGCAGGTGCGGCAGCCAGGACAGTGGATGAGGCCAGCAACAGGCTGGCAAGGCAGGCGTTCTTGTACATACGGGGCCGATCTCCAAGGGTTGCAGACACGCAAACGTCCAGCATAGCGCCTTCTGCCACCGCTGTGAACGTCATGGCCACTTTCAGCGTATCGTTACGCATCGCCACTCAACAACATCCTCACCATGACCGACAAGACCTTCCTGCGCACGCACGCCGCGCTGCGCGACGACATCGGCGACCTGCTCACGCAGCGCCCCGTGCCCTCGCCCCAGCTCGACCAGATCGATCCGTTCCTGTTCCTGAATCACCACGGTCCGCAGACCTATGGCCCGCACAACCGCGGCCTGCCGTTCGGCCCGCATCCGCACCGGGGGTTCGAAACCGTCACCTTCATCGTCGAAGGCATGCTGGCCCACCGCGACAGCGCCGGCCATGAAAGCGTGATCCACGCCGGTGGCATCCAGTGGATGACGGCCGGCAGCGGCATCGTGCACGCCGAAGTCTCGCCGCGCGCGTTTCTCGAGACGGGCGGTCCGCTCGAGATCCTGCAGTTATGGGTCAACCTGCCGTCGCACCTGAAGATGACGGCGCCCGCCTACACCGGCGTGCAGCAGGACCGCATTCCCGCGTTATCGCTCGACGATGGCAAGGTGACGCTGAACCTGATCGCAGGCGAATGGGATGGCAGCACGGGCCCGGTACAGTCGCTGACGGGCGTGTTCATGAGCACGGTCGCGATGCAGGCCGGTGGCCGGTTGCGCATCACCGGCCTGCAAGGTCGCAACGTGCTGCTGTATGTGGTGCGTGGACGCATCGGCGTGGGTCACCACGGCGATCTCGCCAACGCTTACCAACTGGTGGAGCTGAGCAAGGAGGGCGACACGCTCGAGATCGTCGCCGAGTCCGGCTCGCTGCTGTTATTCGGACATGCCGATCCGATCGGCGAACCGGTCGTCTCGCACGGGCCATTCGTCATGAACACCCGCGATGAAATCGCACAGGCGATCACCGACTATCAGGCCGGCCGCTTCGGCTCAACGCTGGCTTGACGCCAGCACCCGGCCGGCATCGTCCCTGAGATGCACCGTGTGCGGGAACGGTCCGCCGTCGAAGCGCACGCTCAGGTCCTTGCCGACCGCCTCGAAGCGGTCGCTGCCCACGTGGACGATTTCCTGCGGCCCGTCGCCCAGATCCGCGTACAGCTTGCGGCCCTTGCCGGTCACGTGCAGCGTGCGCCCGTCGTCGAGCTTGTAGGCGCCCTGCATGCGCTGGTACATCAGCGGATCGACATAGACTTTCTTTGGCTGCGCGGCCTGCACATTGACGACGTCAGGGCTGGTTGCAGTCACCGGCTGGGCGGCGCTGGTCAGCGAGACGACAGCGGCGGCGGCGAACAAGGCAAGTTGGGAGAGGCGCATGATGGAAATTCCTTTCAGATCGTTGGCAGAGAAGTCCGTGTCGCCAGCGCTTCGTTGCCTGACGATGAAGCCAGTCTAGCGAGCCGCAAAACCCGTTCAAGCGCCAAGCGCATCAAGCGCCGGAAATGCGCGATGAAGTGCGCAATCGGCGGGGTGAACGGGAGGTGCATATATGAAAGCGCGCCTTGTTTCAACTGTGTGTCTGCATTCCGTACGTATGTCGTACAGTAGGGTTCCTTGAACCCGAATTCACCCTCTCCCATGCCAGTCATTCCCCTCGCCGCGACCACGCGCGGCTACCCCGACAGCGGTAACGTGATCGAGAACGTGCACCTCGGATCGGTCGCCGTCGTCGACACGAGCGGACGCCTGTTATGGTCTGCCGGCGACCCGGATTACCCGACCTTCACGCGTTCGGCGCTCAAGCCGTTCCAGGCCCTGCCGTTCATCCTGGCCGACGGTCCGGCGCGCTTCGCGCTCTCGGGCGATGAAGTCGCGCTGCTGTGCGCGAGCCATTCGGGCGAAGCCAAGCACCTCGACGGCGTGAGCTCGATCCTCAACAAGATCGGGCTCGACCCCGGCCACCTCGAATGCGGCTGCGCGGTGCCGCTGCACTACGAGTTCACGGGTCAGAAGCCCCCGCTGGACGCGCACTGGACGCCACTGCACCACAACTGCTCCGGCAAGCACAGTGGCTTTCTGGCCTGGTGCCGCCTGCACGATGCGCCTACTGCGAACTACGTCGACCGCGCGCACCCGCTGCAGCAAGCCGTGCGCAGCACGCTGGCCGATGCCATCGGCATGGCGCCCGAAGCAATGCCAGTTGGCCTGGATGGCTGTTCGGCCCCCAACTACGCAATGCCGCTCAGTCGCCTGGCGCACCTGTACGCGCGCCTCGCGCATGGCCCGCAAGACCCGCAACTGGGCGGCGCGATGGGCACGCTGCGCGACGCGATGATCGCCCGCCCCGATCTGGTTTCGGGCGAGGAGCGTACCGATCTGCACTGGATGACGGCGGGTGGCGGCGACTGGGTCACCAAGATCGGCGCCGACGCCGTACAGGCGATCGGTATCCGCTCGGCCGGGATCGGCATCGCGATCAAGATCACCGATGGCAATGTGCGCGCGCTGCACCCGACCGTGTACGCCGTGCTCGACCAGCTGGGCCTGCTGAACGCGGCGCGCCGCGAGCTGCTCGAACGTTACCGCCAGCCTTTGATCAAGAACGCACGTGGCGCCGTGGCCGGTGATATCCGTACGCTGTTCAAGCTGACCCGTCAGGCATAAAGCACCAGGTTTGTGCTGCGTCATTACAACATGCTGTCTTCTTGCTATTTCATTTGAGATTTAAAGGGTTGATACTTGCCGCAAGGCATTTCCCAGGCGTTCAATCCTTTCTTCAAGTGATGACATCGTGTTAAAAAATCTCCGTATCGGTTCACGTCTCACAGTCGGCTTTGCCACGATGCTCGTCCTGTCGCTGGCCGGCACCTCGTTCGCCCTCTACACCACCCGCAGCAGCGCCGAAGCCACCCAGCAGATGATGCAGAAGCCATTGACCAAGGAACGGCTGGTCTCGGACTGGTACGTGCTGACCTATTCGGCCATCGCCCGCACGTCGCTGATCGCGCGCAGCACCGACAGCACCTTGTCAGCGGTATTCGCCAAGCCGATCAAGGACAGCGTCACCGGTACCACGGTCATTCTCAAGAAAGTCGAAGCCCTGCTCGATTCGCCCGAAGAAAAAGCGACACTGGAGGACATCCTCGTCCTGCGCAAGACCTACCAGAAAGCCAAGGAAACCGTCATGAACGCGCGCACGTCGGGCGACGCGGCGGCGGCAGAACAGGCCTATGAACAGGTATTCGCGCCAGCTGCCGCCGCGTATGGCGCACGGGTCCAGAGCCTGCTCCAGATCCAGCGCAAGAGCATCGACCAGACGGCGCTGGCGATCGAAGCGGCCAACGAGCGCAGCACCCGACTGGTCTTGCTGCTGGCGGTACTCTCGACGCTGATCGGCGCAGTCGCTGCCGTGCTGGTCACGCGCAGCATCACGCGGCCACTGGACGCCGCGCTCGATGTCGCCGAAACGGTAGCGTCGGGCGACCTCGGCCACACGTTCGCGACCTACCCGAAAGACGAAGTCGGCGACCTGATGCGCTCGCTGCAAACGATGAACGGCTCGCTGGTGCGGGTGGTTTCGCAAGTCCAGCAAGGCACCAATGCCATCTCGACCGCATCGAGCGAGATCGCAGCCGGCAACCTCGACCTGTCGGCACGCACCGAACAGCAGGCCAGCTCGCTCGAAGAAACCGCTGCCTCGATGGAAGAACTGACGGCCACCGTGCGCCACAATGCCGACAATGCCGTGCAGGCCAATGGCCTGGCAAAAACGGCCTCGGATGTCGCGGCGCGCGGCGGCGCCATCGTCGGGCAAGTCGTCGACACGATGGGTTCGATCGACGCCTCGGCGCGCAAGATTGTCGACATCATCGGCGTGATCGACGGCATCGCCTTCCAGACCAATATCCTGGCCTTGAATGCCGCCGTGGAAGCAGCGCGCGCCGGTGAACAGGGGCGCGGCTTTGCAGTAGTGGCGTCCGAAGTGCGCAACCTGGCGCAGCGCTCGGCCGGTGCGGCGCGCGAAATCAAGGGCCTGATCGGCGACTCGATGACGCAAGTGAATGCCGGCACGGCGCTCGTGCAGCAGGCCGGGGCCACGATGGACGACGTCGTGGCCAGCGTGGCGCGCGTGACCGACATGATGTCCGAGATCACCAGCGCCACGCAGGAGCAGCGTGTGGGCATCAATCAGGTCAATGAAGCGATCACGCAGATGGACCATGTGACGCAGCAGAACGCGGCGCTGGTCGAACAAGCCGCCGCTGCTGCAGCAAGCATGCAGGAGCAGGCTGCGCAACTGGCGCAGGTGGCGGCTGCATTCAAGCTGGGTGAATCGGGCGGCCGGATGCGTCCGGTCCTGGCAGCGCGCAAGGTGCCGGCACTGGCGGCGTAGAAACGTCGCTACGCCGCCAGGCGGCGCAGCATCGCGGCGATGGCGTCGAGTACCGCGTCATCGTCCCAGTAGGTATTGTGCGCCAGCGGATTCCAGCTGCGCAGCAACAAGTCCCCCACCCCGTTACCGGCATTGATCGCGCGGTCTTCGACCAGTGCGTGGTAGCCGTTTGACAACGGCTGCAGCGGCCAGCCCAGCACGTCGTCGGGATCGTAGAAGTTGATCCACTTGAACAGCGAAGTCGGCGGCGCAATCGGGATGATGTGCATTTCCTGGTGCGCGGCGACAAAGATCGGGATATTGCAGCCGGTCGTGACCAGCCCGGCGCAGGTGGCGCCACCGATGAAAGCTAGTTCGCTTGCTGTCAGCGGGCGGCCAAGCGCAACACCGGCCCAGGCATCGATATCGCGCCAGATGCCCGCGCCGACCGGCTTGCCGGCAGCCGCCTTCTGCGCATCGTACAGATAACTCGACAGCACCTGGCCGCCAAGCGACTGCGCGACGAACACGACCGGCATGCCGGGCCGCACGGCGTGGGCCGCCAGCAGCGTGGTGGCGATTGCACCCTGCGCCTGCTCGTAGACCGAACCGGGATCTTCCTTGCGGTTTTCCAGCCCGGCGGCGTCGCCCAGGCCATACAGAACGAATTTGCGCAATGCGGCGTAACGCACCTGGCCGGTGGCCGCCGTACGGTCCCAGACCATGCGCTGGTTATCGTGCAGGATGCCCTGGTAATAGACCGAACGCATGACGGCCTGGCCAGCCAGCGTACCCAGACGGCGACGCAATCCGGCCATCAGGCCGTCGGCATAATCGGGCAAGGTCTCGCCCATGCCGTGTACGGCAATCAATGCAACCTGTGTCATTGCTACCTCCCCACGTGCGCCGATATCTCTAGCGTATCAAATTTCGCACGTGTTGATGCAGAACACAGATTCTGCAGAGACGGCCGATCAGCGTGGCGCGATGGTCAGCTCGAACGTGTCGACACCGTCGACGCCGCCGCGCACCCGGTCACCCGGCTGCAGGGCGCCGACACCGGACGGGGTGCCAGAATAAATCAGGTCGCCCGGCGCCAGCGTCACGAGGCGTGACAGCGACGCGATCACGTCGGCAATCGGCCAGATCATTTCATCGAGGTTGCCTTCCTGACGCAGCGAGCCGTTCACTTCCAGCCAGATGCGCGCCTGGGCCAGATGCCCCACGTCGCTGACCGGATGCAGCGCGCTGCACGGGGCCGATGCGTCGAAGCCCTTGGCCATGTCCCATGGCCGGCCGGCGTCCTTGGCCACCGCCTGCAGGTCGCGCCGGGTCAGGTCCAGCCCCACGCCATAGCCCCAGACCAGCTCGAGCGCCTGCGCCGCGTCGATGTCCTTGCCGCCGGCTTTCAGCGCCACGACCAGTTCGATTTCGTGGTGCAGGTCGTTCGTCGACGGCGGATACGGCACCGCGCCGCTGGCCGGAATAACGGCGTCGGCCGGCTTGGTGAAGAAGAACGGTGGTTCGCGATTCGGGTCGCTGCCCATTTCGCGCGCATGCGCCGCGTAATTGCGGCCCACGCAGAACACGCGGCGCACCGGGAAGCGCGCGCTGGAACCGGCGACGGCCACGGACGCCGTTTCGGGTGCGGTGATGACGAATTCGGTCATGCTCATCCTTTCATTGACAGGAGCACCATCATACTCCCGCCACCGCTGAGCGTAGCCGAAAGCAACACTCAGGACGGTACGGCCGCTGCCTCGGCCTGCGCCGCCAGTGACGCACTCGATTCGAGGATCCGCACGAGCGCCGTCATGTCGACCGGCTTGACCAGGTGGTGGACAAAGCCGGCCTCGAGCGCACGTTCGCGGTCCTTGGCCTGACCATAGCCGGTCACGGCCACCGGCACCGTGGCGGCCATCTCGGGCAGCGCGCGCAGGCTCGACGCCAGCTGGTAGCCATCGATGTCGGGCAGGCCGATATCGATCAGCATCACGTCGGGATGCTCGATGCGCGCACGGCGCAGGGCCGACGCGGCGTCGTATTCGACGGCGGTGGCGTGGCCCTGCACCTGCAGCAGCGTGGCCAGGCTGTCGGCGGCGTCCGTGTTGTCGTCGACGATCAGCACGCGCAACTGGCGGCCCAGTGCGGCGCGTACCGGGTCGACCTCGGACGGCGGCGCATCGTCGGCATCAATGTCGGCGCGCGCGCTCACGCACGGCAGGCACAGTGTGAAGGTGCTGCCGCAACCGACGCCGTCGCTGTGCGCGGTGACGTCGCCATCGTGCAGGTCGACCAGGCGCTTGACGAGCGTCAGGCCCAGCCCCAGCCCGCCCTGCGATCTGGCCAGCGTGCGTGCGCCCTGCGTGAACAGGTCGAACACATTGGGTACCAGGTCGGGCGGCATGCCCGAACCGTTGTCGCGCACCTCGAGCGTCATGCGCCCGTCGCTGCATACCAGGCGCAGCGCCAGCGTGCCGGCCTTGGGCGTGTACTTGGCGGCGTTGCCGACGATATTGGCCACGCTCTGCACAAGGCGTGTCAGGTCGCCCCGCACGTACACGGGCGTGTCGGGCAGCTGCACCGTCACATGGTGCGATTTTTCGAGCACCAGCGGGCGGGTCTGGTCGAGCGCCCCGCTCACCACATCACGGAAATCGACCGTCGCCAGCTTGAGCTTGACCAGCCCGCGCGTGACGCGCGAGACGTCCAGCAGGTCGTCGATCAGGCGGCTCATGTGCTTGACCTGACGGCTGATGATGGAACTGGTCTGACAGATGCGCGGCTCGTTCGCGAACTGCAGGCTCAGCAAGCTGGCCGAGCTGCTGATCGGCGCGAGCGGATTGCGCAGCTCGTGCGCAAGCATGGCCAGGAATTCATCCTTGGTGTGGCTGAGGCGCTCGGCCTGCACGCGCGCCAGGCGCTCGCTCTGCAGCAGCGCATCGCGTTCGAGCGCGGACGTCTGCGCGATCTCGTACAGGTGCGCATTGTCCATCGCCACGGCGGCTTGCGCGGCCAGACCGGCGACGATGCGCTCGGTGCGCTCGGTGAACATGGCCGGCGCCGGGTGACCGAGGAACAGGCCGCCCAGTACCTTGCCCGACTGCGACACGACCGGCACCGCAAGGTAGCTGCGCACGCGCAGCTGCGCCAGCGGCGTGCCGTCGGCCACCAGCGCGGCGTGCTGCGGATCGCGCGTGATGTCGTCGCTGCGCACCGGCGCCCCGCCCTCAATGAGCGGACGGAAGATGGCCGCCGTCGGCGGCGTGAGCTGATCGAACTGCTCGCGCGACGCGCCCGACAGCGCGTACAGGCGCATCTGCTCGTGCAGCGGCACCTGCAACGGGTCGCCCCGGCCCCCGGTGTGGCAGAAAAACGCACCGAAACGCGCACCACTCAGTTCAGCGCCGGCGTCGGTGATCGATTGCGCCAGTGTGTTCAGGTCGAGCGTCGAGGCCAGCGCGCGCCCGGCGCGGTTGACCGTTTCCAGGATCCGGCTTTCGTCGCGCAGGTGTTCTTCGACGCGCGAGCGGCGCGCCACTTCACGCGTGTGGCGTGCCACGTCTTCGGCCATCGCCACTTCTTGTTCGGTCCAGTGGCGCGCCATCGGCTCGTGCAGGTAGAACACAGCGCACAAGCGCCCTTCTTCGACGATCGGCACCATCACCAGCGCGCGCACGCCAATGGCGTCGTACGCCGCGGCGTGCGGCGCACTGCGTTCGTCACCATCGACGTCGTCGATGCGCACGCTGCGGCCCTGGCATAGCTTGGCATTGACGATCGGACCGAACGCAGCAAACGGATGCGCGCGGCCGGCCAGGCTGGCCATGCGGCCGCTGGTCCAGTCGCTGTCGATGCTGACGGTGGTCCCGGCAGCGTCGATCTCGCCGTAGCCCACGCGCGCCACACCCAGCGTCTGCCCGGTCATGGCGCTCGTTGCACGCATGATGTGGGCGGCGTCATCCAGGCCGTCGAGCGCTTCGTCGAGCTTCTGGTGGAAGGCGTGGCGGTAATCGGACAGCACGTCGGACGTGGTTTCGGTCAGCACGCAGTACACGCCGGCCACCTGGCCGGCGTGGCGCACAGGCGAGAGCGACACGCAGAAAAAGCGCCGTTCGCGCTTGCCGTTGCGCTCAAATTCCATCAATGCGTGCTGGAGCTGGGCCGACTCGCCGGCCAGGACTTCGGCGAAATACGGCCGCATGCGGTCCCACAGCTCGGGGCGCACGCTGGCATACGGTGCGCCGCGCGCTGCCGGGTGCTTGTCGCCCAGCAGGTCGGAATAAGCGTCGTTGTAGAACAGGCGCAGCTCGCGCCCGATCGCCAGAAACATCGGAAAACGCGATGCCTGAATCAGGTCGGCGATGGCGTGCAGGCCATCCGGCCAAGTGGCAGGCTCGAACAGCGCGGGCTCGAACGGTGCAGATGGCGCGGCCAGGACTGGCGCAGGTGCGTCCAGCCCGGTGCGGTCGCCGGACAGTGCGGGACTGCCATCGACCATCGGCATGAAGCCGCTCAGATTACTCATCAGGAATACCCAGTGTGGTTCTTGCAAGGCTGGCGAGCTTGAAACCCTGAACATCTTGTCCTGCTTTACTGCATCGCCGCCAACCTATTCTTGTTGGGCGATTATATCGAGCAACCAAACGGGACCGCGCCCGTTAGGCATGCGCCCAGGATGGCGCGTGGCGGGGATGCCACAATCCTGATGAACACTGCGCATGCCGCCGGCGGGCGCCGGTCGGCAACGCACTGTCCCGTCAAGGCGATGCGGCAGGCCGCATCGCCGGGTACCGCCAGCGATCAGACGTAAGCAGAACTCATATTGAGCACGCCATTCGCGCCACGCGGGAAGAAGCCGCCCATCGTGACCGATTCCTTGGTCAGATACACGATATTGAGCACGTCGCCCGGCGTGCGGCTGAAGGCGATGCCGTCCTTGTCGAGCGGGACGATGTTCGACACGCTGCTGTCGGTCGCGTTGACGATGCCCTGATCGACATCGGTCGAGCCGTCGAGGCTGTCACGCGCGTTCGAAATTGCCGTGGCCGCAGTACGCAGCGATGGCGCCGACAGGCCTTTCGTGTACAGCACGGTGCGCACGATGCCCGCGTGGTACGCCTCGGCTGCCAGGATGCCGGCTGCCGCTTCCAGGAAGGTCTTGTTGGTGATCAGCGGTGAGGCACCCTTGTAGGCGGTCACACCGACGTCTTCGAAGATGAACGCGCCCAGCAGGAAGTTTTCATCGCTGGCATACGGATCGAACGCGACACCCGGACCCACCAAACCGGCCGCGCGGGCAGCGTTCGAGAACGCGCCGTTCGGATCGGTGCCGCCGATGTCGATGGCGGGCTGGGCCACAGCTGCCGTGCCGAGCGCTGCGCGCAGGAAGCCCACGTGCGCGATTTCATCCTGCGCGATTTCCTTGGCATATTGCGCGACCAGCGGATCCTTGAATGCGACTGCGCGCCCACCCGTCACGGCGCCTTGCGTGCCGGTGCCGGTTGTCAGGTTCGCTGCCAGACCGGTGCCGAACACCGCGTACGAATAGAACTGCGCTTCGAGATACTCGAGGTTCAGCGCAAAGTTGAGGATGTCGATATCGGTCGGTTGCGCTGCCTGCGCAATGGCGTCCTTGACCGAGCCGCCGCAGGCGGACAGGAAGGTGCCGCCAACCATACCGACGCTGATCCCGCCGACGTTCTTAAAGAACGAGCGGCGCTTTTCCAGCTTTTCCTTGCGTGAGTCGAGCAGTGCCAATGTCACATTCGTGTCTGTCATGGTGAGTCTCCGGTTGATGCGATCAAGTAAATGGGCTGGCGTCTGCTCGGGTATGTCAGCCAGGAAACCTGGTTGCCACCGCTGATGCAGCGCGTATAGCTTGTACTGACGCACGATTGAATCGGTTTCAACTATTTAAAAAAATGTAAGAAATAGTTCGACACCGTCTGCCGCCCCAGCCGTGCGAGCACGCGCGGGGCGATATGATATTGTCAATACCACCAGATATTTCACTCACACAACGTCCAAGGATTGCAGTGCCAGATACCCTTCATCCCGATCCCGACCAGCTGGCAATCTGGCTGCACGGCGCAGCACAAGGTGACGCGGCGGCCTTTCGCGCGCTGTACGACGCCATTTCGCCGAAACTGTTCGGCTACGCGCTGCGTATATTAGGTAAGCGCGAACTGGCTGAAGAAGCACTGCAGGACGGGTTTGTGGCAATCTGGAACGGCGCAGCCGGTTACCAACGCCACCTGGCCGCGCCCATGACGTGGATGACGACGATCGTGCGCAACAAATCGCTCGACCTGCTGCGCCGCTGCGCTCACGACCTCGACATCGACGGCCCCGTCTTCGATGCCGAGATCATGGCGGCCCTGCAGGATCCGCGCGCCACGCCGATCGATGCACTGCTCATCAGCCATGATGCGAAGGCGCTGGCCTACTGCATGTCGTTGCTCGAAGGAGCGCACCGGCAAGTCGTTGGCCTGGCCTTCTTCCATGATTTGTCGCACAGCGAGGTGGCGCAGCAGATGGCGATCCCGATCGGTACCGTCAAGACCTGGATCCGCCGCAGCCTGGAGCGACTCAAGACCTGCCTGGTTAAAGGCGAACGAGCATGAATATCCGCAACAATCCGCAGCTGTGCGACAAGCTGGCAGCCGAATATGTCCTCGGCACGCTCAGGGGCGGCGCGCGCCGGCGTTTCGAACGCTATCTGCGCGACGATGCAACGCTGCAGCGCCTGACTGCCGAGTGGCAGGAGCGCCTGATGCCGATGGCCGAATTCACGGGCGCGCAGACTCCCCGTGCCCAGGTGTGGCGCGCGATCGAGCGCCGCCTTGGCCTGGGTCAGGCGCAACAACGTGCGCACGCGGCCTGGCAGTTCTGGCGCACCGAGTCGCTGACATTCTGGCGTTCGCTGAGCCTGGCGTCACTGGCCGCGACGCTGCTGATGGTGGGCGTGCTGCGCTCGACACTGATCGAGGCGCCGCAGGTCGACCTGGTGGCCACGCTCATCGATGAGAAGGCACGCACGGCGCTGCTGCTGACCGCCGACAGCCAGCGCCGCGTGTTCACGGCGCGCCTGGTCGAGAACGCACCGGTCGCTGCCGACAAGTCGCTGCAACTGTGGGCCGTTCCCAAGCAAGGGGCGCCCCGTTCGCTTGGCGTGATTCCACCGGAAGGCGCGATCGAGCTGCCCCTGACCGGCAGCGCGATCGGCGACGACATCGCCACGCTGGCCGTGTCGCTCGAACCGCGCGGCGGTTCGCCCGGCGCCGGCGGGCCGACCGGACCGATTCTCTACAAGGGTAACTGGGTGAAGATGCTCTAGTTGCTGGCCACTGGCGCGGTCCGGTCAGGCATGCAGGAAGCGCGACTCGGGCAGGCCATGCACAGCGAGTGCCTGCGCAAACAGCGCGCCCGATGACGGCGCGGCGGCGCGCTCGCCTTCGCTCATGCCCACGTGGGCACTGGTGACGAACAGCGTTGCCAGGTCCGCACCGCCAAACGCCGGGCAGCTTGGTTGCGGCGCGGCGAGCTGTACCGTGCGATCGAGCCGGCCATCCGGCGCGAACCGCGCGACGATGCCGGCGCCCCAGCGCGCGCTCCACAGATAACCATCGGCATCGATCGTCGCACCATCCGGCTCGCCCGGCACGGCATCGGCCGCGACGAACGTGTGCACCCGCCCTACTTCAGCGCTGCACGGGTTGTAGTCGGCGTACAGGATTGCCTTTTGCGCCGAGTCGGCAAAATACAGGCGGCGCCCGTCAGGACTGAAGCAGATGCTGTTGGCAATGGCGGCATTGGGCAATGGCAGACGCTCGAGCGACAGGTCGAGGTTCAGTCGATAGAAGCCGCCCAGCGCGTCCTTCGGCTGTTCGGCCTGGTTGAACATGCCGAAGATGAAGCGCCCCTGGCGGTCGCAGCGACCGTCATTCAGGCGCGTGGACGGGATGTCGGATTCGACGTCGCAGATGCGCGTGACCTTGCCGCTCGAGAAGGTGAAGAACGCGAGGCCTGACGCCAGCCCCAGCAGCAGGCGGTCATCGCTCCCGGTCAGCGCGAAGCAGCACAGACGTTCGGGCATCGGCCAGCTGGCCGTGCGGCCGGTCGCCGGCGTGTGCGCCCACAAGGTGGCGGCCGGAATATCCGTCCACAGCAGGCGCCCGGTGCGCTCGCACCACAGCACGCATTCGCCCAACTCGTGCCGGGTGTCGGTCAGCACCTGCATCACGCTGCCTCGGTCAGGAAGCGAAAGCGCGACTCGGTCGCGTAGACCTCACCCGGGCGCAGGATCACGTTCGGAAACTGCGGCTGGTTCGGCGAATCGGGGAAATGCTGCGGCTCCAGGCACAAGCCGCTGCGGTGCCCGTAGTGGCGGCCCTTGCCGGCCAGCGAACCATTGAGGAAATTCCCGCTATAGAACTGCACGCCAGGTTCCTGCGTCCACAATTCCAGCACCCGTCCGGAGACGGGTTCGCTCACGCGCGCAGCCCGCGTCAGCGCGCTGCCTTGCGGCTTGTTCAGGACAAAATTATGGTCGTAGCCGCTGCCGTGGCGCAGTTGCTCGTCAGATTGCCCGAGCCGCTCGCCGATCGGATGCGGCTGGCGAAAATCAAACGGCGTGCCGGCGACCGGCGCCAGCTCGCCCGTTGGAATCGATTCGCTGTCGATCGCCACGAAGCGGTCGGCATCGATGGTCAGGTGGTGACCGAGGATGTCGCCGTCGCCGGCCAGGTTGAAGTAGCTGTGCTGCGTCAGGTTGACCGGCGTGGCCTTGTCGGTCACGGCGTGGAAGCGCACCACCAGTTCATTGGCATCCGTGAGTGTATAGATCACGGTGACATCGAGGTTGCCCGGATAACCCATTTCGCCGTCGACGCTGCGATAGGCAAGGCGCAGGCTGTCGCCATCGATCGTCGCCTGCCACAGGACGCGGTCGAATCCGCCAGCGCCACCGTGCAGATGGTTGCTGCCATTGTTGACCGGCAGCTGGACCTGAACGCCATCGAGCGTGAAGCGTCCTTTGGCAATGCGGTTGCCGTAACGGCCGATGAGCGCACCAAAGTACGGGCTGTCGCTGCAATAAGGGCCGATCGTGTCGAAACCCAGCACCACGTCGGCCAGCCTGCCCTCGCGATCGGGCGCGTGCAGTTCGGTGATGACGCCGCCGAAGTCGATGATCCTGGCCACCATGCCATGGGCATTGGTGAGCGTGAACTGGGTGACGGCGGCGCCGTCTGGCGATTGGCCGAATGGCGCTTGCGTGATACCGGTTTGCACGTTGAGGTGATCCTTGATAGACAGAGGTTGGTCGACGACGCCGTGATCGTAGCATGCACGCGTGGGCGGGCCGGTCGGCAGCGTCACCGGCCCGCCGGCATCAACATCCGTCATGCACTACTGCGGTGCAAAAAAGTGACGATTCCAGCGCTGCCTGGATGCCCGGCACGGCTATTCAGCCCCATCCTTCCCTGCTGCACCGTCGCGTCGGCACAGCACGTATGCACCGTTATTGCGCATTGCAGCAGCTGTCAAGGCCGAAAATGTGGCGTCTCTGCAACGGCTTGAATTGATTTTCAGCAATATTTTTCAGCGATCCCGGCGCCTGTTTGCGCCATCTTAGGGGCCGCCAGATACCCCAATTCTCCTATGAAAAGCAGGTTGAATCGCGCGCCGGCCGGCGTCGATTCCGGCCGCTATCGTGACAATTCTGCTTGGGCGAACCCGGTGACAGATGTCCGTCGGGCATGTCATGATTACTAGGCTATTTCACAAACAAACACTGGAGATTCATCCATGAAGCACAAAATTCTTGCCATCGCCCTCGTGTCGGCACTGCCACTCGTCGCCCAAGCCCAAACCAGCGTCACCATGTACGGTATGGTCGATGCGTCGATCGGCGTTGAAAACAACGATGCGCCTGGCGAGAGCAGCCGCACCGTCGTGTCGTCGGGTACCCAATCGGCCAGCCGTATCGGCTTCCGCGGTACCGAAGACCTGGGCAATGGTCTGAAGGCACTGTTCAACATCGAAGCCGCTGTTGCCGTCGATACCGGCGCAACCGATTCGAACATGTTCCAGCGCCGCGCTGTCGTGGGCCTGCAAGGCGCCTTCGGTACCGTGACCGTCGGTCGTGAATACGGCCCGATCGCCGCTGTTGCCGGCGCATCGGACACCCTGGGCCAGGGCTTCTACGGTTCGAACCTGGCTGCCTTCGGCACCAACCGCCTGACCCGTCGCCTGTCGAACTCGGTCAACTACCAGAGCAACGCTCTGAGCGGCTTCACCCTGCGCGCAGCCTACGGCGCCGGTGAGCGCAGCATCGATCCATCGGGCGACGTGACCGGCGTCTCGCTGGAATACGCAAACGCTGGCCTGTACCTGGGTGCTGGTTACCAGAACGTCGAGCGCCTGGCCACCGGCGACGACAAAGAGTACAACGCAGGTATCGGCTACAAGTTCGGCGACTTCGAAGTGCGCGCTGGCTACATGGCTGCTGATCCGGAAACCGGCATCCTGCCAAGCGCCAAGTACGAGCAGAAAAACGCCGGCGTGTCGTATGGCTTCGGCGCCAACCGCGTCTTCCTGAACTACCAGCAGCAAGAACTGGCCAGCGGCGCCGAAGGCAAAGCAGTCACCGTTGCCTACAGCTACACCCTGTCGAAGCGCACCAACGTGTACGCATCGTACGCAAAACTGCGTAACAACAACAACGGCGTGTTCTCGCTGACCTCGCCAGCCGGCTCGCTGGCCCTGCCAGCAACCGCTTTCGGCGCAGACCCACAGGTCTACAACGTCGGCGTGCGTCACTCGTTCTAAGCGACGCTGCTTCGCATCGGGCGCACGTCGCCTGATGCGGGATGGACGTAAAAAAAACGGCAGACCTTTGGGTCTGCCGTTTTTTTTACGTCTGCGGTTTGCCGGTTGGCGCTGTCAACGTTAAATAGGGGATGCGTTGGCTTGCTCGAATAGCGTACCGGTTTCAGAGGGGATACGTGGCGTACGGCGTCATGGTGTGTTGGAATCGCCGGGCCACGGAGTCATCGGACTATGGGACTACGGACTACGGACTACGGACTACGGGGTCACGCCGTCATGCGGTCATGCGGTCATGCGGTCATGCGGTCATGCGGTCATGCCAGTTAGCATCATGCATCGCCCACGATGACAGCCGACCTGACGTTCAGGCCAAGCAACAAAAAAACGGCAAGCCTTGCGGCTTGCCGTTTTGTTCTTCACCCGTCATCCGGGCATGCAGGATCGGCGCTGCTTAAAACGTTTCCCACTCATCCGCAGCGACGTGCGCCTTGGCGTGTGCCCGTGCCGGTGCGGGCATTGGTGCCGGCTTTGCATGGGCAATGGCAACCTTCTTCACTGCCGGTGCCGGTGCCGGTGCCGGTTTTGCACGCACGACACCGACATCCGCCGGCGCTGCATCGGCCATCTGCGCATCGATCCGGAACACGGCCACCGTCGCAGCCAGCATTGCCGCCTGTTCCTGCATCGACGCCGATGCCGCTGCTGCTTCTTCGACCAGCGCCGCGTTCTGCTGCGTGCCCTCGTCCATCTGTGCCACTGCCTGGTTGATCTGCTCGATGCTTGCGGTCTGCTCGACACTGGCTGCGCTGATCTCGGTCATGATGTCGGTCACGCGCCGCACGCTCTCGACGATCTCCTGCATCGTGGTGCCCGCCTGCGCCACCAGTTTGCTGCCGTCGGCAACCTTGCTGCTCGAGTCCCCGATTAGGGTCTTGATTTCCTTGGCCGCCGCTGCCGAACGCTGCGCCAGATTGCGCACTTCGCTGGCCACGACCGCAAAACCCCGTCCCTGCTCGCCCGCACGGGCCGCTTCCACTGCTGCATTGAGCGCCAGGATATTGGTCTGGAACGCGATGCTGTCGATGACGCCGATGATGTCGCTGATCTTGCTCGACGATGCGTTGATCTGGTCCATCGTGTCGACGACCTGGTGAATCACTTCACCGCCGCGCGCAGCCACGTTCGACGCGGTCTCGGCCAGCTTGTTGGCCTGACGCGCATTGTCGGCATTCTGCTTGACCGTCGATGTCAGTTCTTCCATCGACGACGCGGTTTCTTCCAGCGCACCGGCCTGCTGCTCGGTGCGGCCCGACAGATCCTGGCTGCCCGCCGCCACCTGGCTGGCGGCAACTGCGATGGTATCGGTGCCGATCCGCACGGCGCCCACGGTGCGCGCCAGGTTTTCGTTCATGGTCTTGAGTGCTTGCAGCAGCTGACCGGTTTCGTCGTGCGTGGTGACGTCGATGCGGCTGGTCAGATCGCCGGCGGCAACGGTATTGGCCACTTCCAGCGCGCGGCGCACAGGCACCGTGATCGAACGCGTGATCAAGGTAGCCACCAGGGCCGCGAATGCCAGCGCCAGGCCGCCCAGGGCCCAGGTTTGCCACATCGTGCTGTCGTAGGTTGCTGCAGCGCTGGCTGCGGCTTTCGCGGCCAGGTCTTTTTGCAGGGCCAGTTCGGCGCCAGTTGCTTCCTTGAGCTTGGCCAGACGCGGGCGCAATTCGTTGGTCAGGTAGGTTTTGGCGGGCTCTTCCTGGCCCGCATTGATCAGGGCCAGCAATTCACCGACACCGGTCAGGTAGCTGGTGCTCGCGCCCTGCATGGTACGCAGAATGGCCAGCTCCTCCGGATGACTCGCCAGCACCGGTTCGATCTCGGTCAGCGTCGCGGTGATCGTCGTACGCGCCTTGCCGATGGCATCCACCTGCTTCTGGCGGTCGGTCGGCTCGGCGTTGAGCATCATGTTGCGCAGTGCGATGGCGATGACGTTGATCTGTCCTTCAAGCCGGTTGCTCATCTCGATCGCCGGGATCCTGTGCTCGACCAGATCCTTGGTGCCATTGTTCACGCGCAGCAGCGACGCATTGCTCATGATGATCATCGCAACGAGCATGACGCCGACGATGCCGAAACCGAGGGACAGGCGCGATGCGATATTCAGATTACTGAGTTTCATGAGATTGTTCTTTCGGCGAAAGGTTCAGGCGGCCAGCGGCAGCGACGGCACGAGGCCGAGTTCGTCGGATTGCATCAGGGCGTCGATATCGAGCAGGATCAGCATGCGTTCGCCGACCGTGCCAAGGCCACGCAGGTAACCGGCATCGAGCGAACCCATCGCAGGTGCCGGCCGGATCTGGTCCGCTTCGAGGGTGACGACCTCGGAAACGCTGTCGACCACCATGCCGATCACGTGCTGCCCGATGTTCAGGATGATCACGACCGTCAGGCTGTCATACGAAGGATTGGCAAAGCCGAACTTGATGCGCATGTCGACCACCGGCACGATCCGCCCGCGCAGATTGATGACGCCCTTCAGAAAATCCGGCGCATTGGCCAGACGCGTCGGCGCCTCGTAGCCGCGAATTTCCTGCACATTGAGGATGCTGATGCCGTACTCTTCCTTGCCGAGGCGGAAAGAGAGCACTTCGTGATCGTTGACTGCGTGTTCCATGAGGTTACTTTCAAGGCCGTTAGTTTGTGTGATATTTCTTTTCGGCAATAAGAGTAAGTTTTAATGCGGACTATAACGATGCATGCACGCTAACGAAACGGCAAAGCCAGCGCTATCGCCATGAATCCTGGACGATGCGCACTTTTTTATTGGCACATGTGTTGGTTGACGGTATAAAAAAAACGGCAAGCCGCAGCTTGCCGTTGTCCATCCCGAGGCCGCCCGGGCGGCCAAACTCAACCCGAACTCAGAACTCTTCCCAGTCCCCGGCCGCTACCGGCGTAGCACCAGACGTCGTCTCCGGTTTGCCTGGAGCCCTGGCCGATGCAATTGCCTTGCGCGGTACAAGTACAGGCGCAGGTGCAGGTGCAGGTGCCAGTGTCACGTCCGGGGCAGGCGACGGGACAGTCCGGGCCGGCGTGACCGTTACCGGCGCCGTCACCGGCGCCGGCGCACTCGCTGCCGCAGACGCATCCTGCCTCTGCTCACCGTCGATCTGGAACACCGCCACCGCCTGCGCCAGCAGGGTCGCCTGCTCGCGCATCGATGTTGCTGCCGCAGCCGCTTCCTCGACCAGCGCCGCATTCTGCTGCGTGCCCTCGTCCATCTGCGTCACGGCCTGGTTGATCTGCTCGATGCCGGCAGTCTGCTCCAGGCTCGCTGCGCTGATCCCGGTCATGATGTCGGTCACGCTGCGCACGCTGTCGACGATCTCGCGCATGGTCTGGCCAGCCTGCGCCACCAGCTTGCCGCCCTCGGCGACCTTGCCGCTCGAATCCTGGATCAGGCCCTTGATCTCGCGCGCCGCTGCTGCCGAGCGCTGCGCCAGGTTGCGCACCTCGCCCGCCACAACCGCGAACCCCCTGCCCTGCTCACCCGCACGGGCCGCCTCGACTGCCGCGTTCAGGGCCAGGATATTGGTCTGGAACGCAATGCCGTCGATGACGCCGATGATGTCAGTGATCTTGTTGGACGATGCGTTGATGCCGTCCATGGTACCGACCACCTGCGCGATCACGTCGCCGCCACGCGATGCAACGGTCGAGGCCAGGCCCGCCATCACATTGGCCTGACGCGCATTGTCCGCGTTCTGACGCACGGTCGCCGTCAGCTGTTCCATCGACGACGCGGCTTCTTCCAGCGCCGCCGCCTGCTGCTCGGTGCGGATCGACAGGTCGTGACTGCCCGCCGCCACTTCGGCCGCCGCCACCGCAATCGTGTCCGTCCCCACGCGCACGGTGCCGACAGTGCGGGCCAGATTCTCGTTCATGGTCTTGAGCGCCTGCAGCAGCTGGCCCGTTTCGTCATGGGTGGTCACCTCGATGCGGCTGGTAAGGTCACCGGCGGCGACCGTGTTGGCCACGTCCAGCGCCCGCGCCAGTGGCCGCGTGATCGAGCGCGTGATGGCCCACGCCGCCAGCATTGACAGCAGCAGTGCAACGCCGCCCAGGCCCCACATCATCAGGCTGGTATTGCGGTAGGTAATGGCAGCATCGCGCGCAGCCTCGTTCGCGATCGCCACCTGCAGCGCGGTCTGGTCGGCCGTTGCCCGCTTCAGGCGCATCAGCAGCGGGCCCAGGTCTTCGCCGAGCAGCGCGCGCGCCTCGTCGACTTCCTCGGCCTCCAGGTGCTTGATCATGGCGTCCTGCCCGGCCTTGTAGAGCGCGGTCTCCTTTTCCATCCGAGCGAGCAGCTCGAGCGCTTTCGGGTTGTGCAGCGATGCCCGCAGCTTGACCAGGATGCCGTCCATCGCAGCGCGCGCGGCCATGATGTCCTTGACCTGGCGCCGGTGGTCGGAGCCGCTGTCGCTGAGGATCATATTGCGCAGCGAGATGGCGATATCGTTGATCCGGTCCTGCATCTGGGTGGTCAGCGCGATGCGCGGCATGCGCTCGTTGACGATTTCGGCGGTGCCGGCATTGGTACGGGCCAGCATTGCATTGCTCAGTACGATCATCACGACCAGCATGATGCAGATCAGGCCAAAGCCCAGTGACAGCCGTTTGCCGATGCGCAGATTTGCCAGCGTCATGCCGGATCGCTTGTTGTGTGGTCCTGTCATGGTCGTCCTTGTGCAGCGCCTCGCGCTGAAAATAGTTACCCGGAGAGAACATTACAAGCGACTTTTAGTCGTGTCGATAGATCGTTGTCAATACTGGAAAATAAAACTTGGTTTAGGTCGAAACTATGGCGCGCTCACAACAGGTGACAAAAGCTTTCCCTAGCGTCATGGCCACGTTGGCACACAATGTGCTTGAACTAAAAGGACATCCATTCACCATCAGTTCCGGGAGTTTTATGATCATCCGCAGACTCGATCCACGCACCATCGCCCAATCCATGCCGTCCCTGGGCACGCTGCTGCTCGACGCCGTCGCCGATGGCCACTCGCTGGGATTCGTCAACGGCCTTGACCAGGATCAACTCGACGCCTATTGGCAAGGCGTCGCGGAAGAAGTGGGTCTGGGGCGACGCGTACTATTGGCAGCGGAGCGTGAAGGTGTGCTGCTCGGCAGTATCCAGCTGGAACTATGTACCAAGCCGAATGGCCACAACCGCGCCGAAGTGCAACAGTTGCTCGTACACTGCACCGCACGCCGCAGCGGCATCGGGATGGCGCTCATGCAGGCCCTCGAGATTGAAGCCCTGGCGTTGCGCCGCGGCTTGTTGTTTCTGGATGCTGCGGTCGGTTCCGGTGCCGAGCAACTGGTGCAGCAAAGTGGCTACGAGCGGGTTGGCGAGTTGCCCGAATATGCCTGTACGCCCAATGGCCGCTGGCACGCGACGGCAATTTATTACAAAACGCTGTTCACGCGTAACCGGCGCTGACCCACACATCCTGCTGCCAGCCTGACTGAAGGAATGTGTGCGCCACCGGTTTGTGGCGTAGAATTTGCCGGGTTGAACGTTCTGGAAAGCAATGTGACTGGCATATCGTCGACCATCCCCCGCAGACCGCTGCGGGCTTATTTGCTCTGGCTCGTCCTGGTGACGCTGTTGCCTGGCGTGGTCGGCGCATCGCTCCTGTTCGTCCATCAGTACCAGAAAAGCCGCGCCCAGTTCGAGCGCAACACGATGCAGACCGTGCGCGCGCTCGTGCACACGGTCGACAGCAAGCTGCTGCAGGCGCAGGTCGTCGGCCAGACCCTGTCAACGCTCGACGCGCTCCAGGAACGGGATTTCGCGCGCGTGCACCGCCAGGCGCGGGCAGCACTGCAACTGGCCGGCGACGGCATGACCGCCGTGCTGCGCGAGCGCAGCGGCCAGCAGATACTCAATACCGCCGTGGCCTACGGCGAACGGCTTCCGGTCGAAACGTCCGACTCGCTGGAACAGGTGTTCGCCAGCGGCCGGCCGGCCATCTCACGCGTGTTCATCGGCAAGGTCGTTGGCCAGCCCATCGTCTACGTCGACGTGCCGGTGATGATCGATGGCAGCGTGGCGTACGTGCTGAGCATCGGCGTGCGGCCCGACTACTTCGACGACATGCTCACGCCCAAATCGGTATCGGACGGCGCGCGCGCGTCGGTCGTCGACGCCGGTGGCACCATCTTCGCGCGCAACCTGAGTCCCGAACGGTTCGTCGGCAACCGCGTCACCGATCCGCTGTTCCATGCCATCGAGCGCAAACGCGAAGGCACCGTGCGCTCGGTATCGCAGGAGGGCACCGCCCTGCTCACCTTCTACTCGAGCTCCGAGGCCACCGGGTGGCACGTGGCGATCGGCATGCCGCGCTCGAACCTGAACCAGGTGCTGTTCGAGCCACTGGCCGCACTACTGACCGGCGTGCTGCTGCTGTTTGCCATCGGGCTGTGGCTCGCGTGGCAGATCGGCGGGCGCCTCGCGCGTTCGGTCCAGGCCCTGACCGAACCGGCGGTGGCGCTGGGCAAAGGCGAGACGCCGCCCCGCTTCACGCAGGTGCACGTCAAGGAAGCGGCCGAAGTGGCCGAGGCCATCGGCGCCGCATCGAATCTGCTCGGTGAACGCGCCCAGGCGCTGGCCATCAAGGAAGCCGAACTGCGCGATGCGCACCGCATGGCGCGCTTCGGTACCTGGCACATGCAACTGCCGGGTGGCGCCCTGATCACGTCCGAGTCGGTACCGCACATCTACGGGCGCGAGCTGCCGCCATTCGACGAACAGCGCGGCGCGGTGCTGCCCGAAGAATCGTGGCAACGCGCCAATGCCCTGATCCGCGAGCTGCAACGCACCGGCGGCAGCGGCAGGCTGCAACTGCAGGTACTGCACGCCCACGGCCACCGGATCTGGATCGATTTGCATTGCGAAGCAGTGCAGGACAGCGACGGGAACGTCTCGGCGCTGCGCGGTACCATCCAGGACGTGACCGACCGGGTCAATGCCGAAGAAGCGCTGCGCCAGGCCGACCAGCGCAAGAACGAATTCCTGGCGATGCTCGCGCATGAACTGCGTAATCCGCTGGCGCCGATCGCGTCCGGCGCGCAGTTGCTGGGCCACGACACACTCGACCCGGCGCGCACGCGCCAGATCAGTGGCATCATCGCGCGCCAGGCGCGGCACATGGCGGGCCTGGTGGACGATCTGCTGGATGTCTCGCGCGTCACGCGCGGCCTGGTGACACTGTCGAAAACCCGCATCGATGTCAACGTCGTGCTGACCGAAGCGCTGGAACAGGTGCAGGAACCGCTGCGCCAGAAGGGCCACACGCTGGAATCGTCGCTGCTGACGGCGCCGGCCTGGGTGATGGGCGACCGCAAGCGCCTGGTGCAGGTGGTGGGCAACCTGCTGCACAACGCGGTCAAGTTCACACCCGCCGGCGGCAAGCTGCGGGTCGCGCTCGAACTGGACCCGTCGCGGCTGCGCATCGTGGTGGCCGACAACGGCATCGGCATGCTGCCCGAAGAGCTGGACCGCGCATTCGACATGTTCGTGCAGGGCGAGCGCACGCCGGACCGCACGCAGGGCGGCCTTGGCATCGGGCTCGCGCTGGTGCGCAGCCTGGTGCAGCTGCATGGCGGCAGCGTGCGGGTAGAGAGCGCCGGTCAGGGCCAGGGCAGCAGCTTCATCGTGACGCTGCCGCGCAGCGCGGATCAACGGGCAGGCAGCAGCGATGCCGACGCGCCCACGGCCACTGTGGCGCATCAGCTCAAGGTGCTGGTGGTGGACGACAATGTCGACGCGGCGCAGGTACTGGCGATGTACGTCAGCGCTGCCGGGCATGAGGTGGCCGTCGAACACGATCCGTTCGATGCCTTGATGCGCGCCGCGCAGTTCGTGCCCGATGCCTGCCTGCTCGACATCGGCCTGCCCGGCATGGATGGCCACGAACTGGCACGCCGCCTGCGCGCGGCCCCGGCGACAGCGCACGCGTTGCTGGTCGCTGTCACTGGCTATGGCCAGTCGCAGGACCGCGATGCCAGCAGCCAGGCGGGGTTCGACCACCATCTGGTCAAACCGGTCGACATGGCCAACCTGGATCGCATCCTGACAGCGGCGAGTAGCGCCGCCGCTGCCGTGTGAGTGCTGGCGACGAAACCTATTTGCGCTTGACGCTGCCGAACGCTTCGCCCTTCTTCCAGGTCGGCATGCCAGGTGCGTTCGCGACCGCGTAACCCAGGTTGAGCGTGAACTGGGCCTGCTGCACCATGCCCGACAGATCCCACTCCGGCCGGTACGCATCGCTGACCTGGTGGTAGTGGTCCTTGAAGCCCTTGATGTTGGTGCTCGATGCGTCCTGGTGCTGCTCGAACTCGAAGTGACCGTCGCCCGAGAACACGGCCGAGCCGACGTTAAACGCCGGCACGCCCGCCTTGGCAAACGCAAAGTGGTCGGCGCGGAAGTAGGCGCCCGACATGTCCGGCGAGCTTGGCGCGATCTTCAGGCCCATCGATTTGGCCACTTGGGTCGAAGTCTCGAGCAGGCTGCTGCGCTCCGCACCGGCGACACCGATATCGCGGGTGCGGCCCACGAAGTTCAGGCTGTCGAGATTGAGGTCGGCAGCCGTCTGCGCCAGCGGCCAGACCGGGTTGGCGACATACGCCGCCGCGCCCAGCAAGCCCTGTTCTTCAGCGGCGGGCCATAAGAAGATCTGGGTGCGCCTGGCCGGCTTCTTGACCGCCTCGGCCGCCATCGCCAGCAGCGCCGCGGTGCCCGATGCATTATCGATCGCGCCGTTGTAGATGCGGTCGGCCTTCGGATCGTCGCCGGCCTTCAGTTCGGCCATGCCCATGTGATCCCAGTGCGACGAATAGACGACGGCCTGCTCTTTCAGCTTGGCGTCGGTGCCGGGCACGATGCCGATCACGTTGAACTGCTCGACCGGCCGGATCGCCGAGCGCAATTCGACATGGCCCGCAACCTTCAGGTCGACCGGGCGAAAATCACGGCGCTCAGCCTGCGCGCGCAGCTTGTCGAGGTCATGGCCACCGGCGGCGAACAACTCGCGCGCCGTGTCTTCGTGCAGCCAGCCTTCCATCGGATTGCCGGGACCCTTGAGGCCGAAGCGCTCGTTGCCGAAGCCATTGGCCGGCACGCTCCACGGATACGAGCTCGATGGGGTCGTGTGGATCAACAGGACACCGGCGGCGCCACGGCGCGCAGCTTCCTCGAATTTGTAGACCCAGCGGCCATACCAGGTGTAGGCCTTGCCGGCAAAGCGGTTGGGCTCTTCGGCGGTGGGCTGGGGATCGTCGACCATCATGACGAGGATCTTGCCCTTGGCGTCGAGACCCTTGTAGTCATCCCATTTTTCTTCCGGTGCTGCCGCGCCGTAGCCGACGAAGACGAGAGGCGCATCGAACGACAGGTTCTGATTGCCGCTCTTGGTGCCCATGACGATGCCCTTGCCCAGCTCCGGCTTGAAGGTCTTGCCGCCGGCGGTGAAGGTGGCGCTGCCACTGAGGAGTTTGGAGCCCTCGATCTCGACCTTCTGGCGATAGCCGCCGTTGGGGATGGGCTTGAGGCCAATCAGCGCAGCCTGAGTTTCCAGATAGCGCACGGCCAGATCACCGCCGCGCTGGCCGGTGCCACGGCCTTCGAGCAGATCGTCGGCAAGGAACGACAAGTGGGCGCGCAGTGCGGTCTCGGACACGGCGGCCGGCTGCTGCGCATGCGCAGCCTGGGAGACGGAGAAAATGCAGGCGCTGACGGCCAGGGCAAGAGGATGAAGTCGCATCGAGGCTTTCGTGACAGGATGATGGAAAAGCCATCTTAACCCGACCTGCATCGAATGCGCCAAGACGCCCGTTTGTGCTTGGCGGCACCAGGGGGCACACCTATACTTCTCCAGGAACAATTCCACGCGAGGACAGGCATGACCGTATCCCGCCGCACGGTACTGGGGACACTGGCAGCACTGCCGCTGACCCAAACCCGCGCCGCCGCGCCCCCCGTCACCACCACCACGATGAAAGAGACACCCCGCATGTACGGTCTGATCGGAAAAATGCGCGCCACCCCGGGCCAACGCGACGCCCTCATCGCCATCCTGCTGGAAGGCACCACCGCCATGCCCGGCTGCCTGGCCTACATCATCGCCAAAGACAAGCAGGACGCCGACGCCATCTGGATCACCGAAACCTGGGACACGCAGGACAACCACAAGGCCTCCCTGACCCTCCCGTCAGTCCAAGCCGCCATCAAACAAGCCCGCCCCATGATCGCCGGCTTCGGCGAACGCTTCGAAACCGAACCCATCGGCGGCAAAGGCCTCCCCAACAATTAGGGTCAGTGTAGATTTATTGGGCAATTACCCAAAGTTGTCAAACAATTCGACTCTGACCCTAATTTATTCTTGCAGAAACTCTTGCAAATTAATTAGGGTCAGAGTCGAATTATTGAGCAATTGATCGCCATTTTTTGATAGTTTAATTCCTGGAGTCATCAAATCGAATTCGCGGTGTATTTAAATGACTCGGGGATCGTTCTTTCTGCCATAGAATTCCACAACGCAGGAAAATTGCTGGACAAAAGACAAAATTAATTAGGGTCAGAGTCGATTTGTTGGGCAATTACCGAATGTTGTCAAACAATTCGACTCTGACCCTAATTTAGATTTTGGGAAAGTATTGCAAAATAATTAGGGTCAGAGTCGAATTAACTGGCAACTTTGAAAATTGCTTTTTAATTCTACTCTGACCCTAATTTATTTAACATTGATTTGGGGGATTATTAGCCCAGCCAGAGGCGGTAGCCGACGCCGGTTTCGGTGAGCAGGTGGCGGGGTTGGGCGGGGTCGGGTTCGAGTTTGTGGCGCAGGTGACCCATGTAGATGCGCAGGTAGTGGCCGCTTTCGGCGTGGCCGGGGCCCCAGACGGCGCGCAGCAGTTGCGGGGTGGTCATCACGCGACCGGCGTTGCTGACCAAGACGGCGAGCAGGCGGTATTCGGTAGGCGTTAAGTGGACGTGTTCGCCGTTTCGCGTGACCACACGGTCTTGCAGGTCCACTGACACGTCGCTGAAGTGCGTTTTATTGTCGCCACCGGCGGCCGGTTGGCGCTGGCGGCGGAGCGTGGCGCGCACGCGGGCGAGCAGTTCGCCGGTGCCGAAGGGTTTGGTCAGGTAGTCGTCAGCGCCGGCGTCGAGCGCGCGGATTTTTTCGCCCTCGGCCACGCGGGCCGACAGCACGATGATCGGCACCACCGACCATTTGCGCACGTCGTGAATGAAGTCGATGCCGTCGCCATCCGGCAGGCCGAGGTCGAGCACGATCAGGTCGGGGCGACGCGTGCCGGCGTCGATCAGGCCGCGCGCCATACTCACCGACTCGTGCACTTGCCAGCCTTCCTGTTCGAGCGCGGCGCGCACGAAGCGGCGGATCTGCGGCTCGTCCTCCACCAGCAGTGCGCAAGGCGCGTCAAGCATCGTTTGTCTCCATCGACAGCAAGTCCAGTTCAGGGGGGCTGCCGGCCGGCAGTGAAAACACGAAGCCGGCGCCGCCCAGGGTTGATGTGCAGGCGCGGATCATGCCGCCGTGTGCACCGATGATCGCGCGGCAGATCGCCAGGCCCAGGCCCACGCCGGGCAGCGCCGATTCGCGCTCGCCGCGGGTGAATTTTTCGAAGATCGCTTCTTCGCTGCCGGCGCGCAGGCCAGGCCCGTCGTCGCTCACAGTGACGTCGATCCAGGCCCCGCGCGCCAGCGCGGAGATCTCGATGCGCGAGCCGGCCGGGGTGTATTTTGCGGCATTTTCAACGAGGTTGCACAGCACGCGTTCGATCAGCACGGCGTCGAAGCGCACCAGCGGCATATCGGGCGGCAGACGCACGGTCACCGTGTGCTGGCGCAGCGCCGCGCCGCAGGCGCGCAGTGCACTGCCGATGACTTCTTCGAGCGCCTGCCACTCCAGGTTGAAGCGCACTTCCCCGCTTTCGATGCGCGCCATGTCCAACAGGTTCGTCACCAATGTCCCCATGCGTACCGCTTCGTCGTAGAGCGCCTGGGCCAGGGCCTGCGATGTATCGGGCAACGCCGGTTCACCGCGCAGCAGCGATTCGGACAAGCCCACCAGCGCCGTAAGCGGCGTGCGCAGATCGTGCGACAGCGCCGCCAGCAGCGAATTGCGCAGCCGCTCCGATTCCATGTTCACCAACGCAGCCTGCGCCACCTCGACGTAATGCACCCGTTCGAGCGCGATCGCGGCCAGCGCTGCCAGTGCGTCGAGCTGGCGCCGCTGCTCGGGAATCAGGACCCAGCGCCCGCCTTCCGGCTCGATCGCCAGCACGCCGCGTGTCCGCATCGGCGCCACCAGCGGCAGATAGAACAACGGGCATGCCGGCAGCGTGTCCGTGCCCAGGCCCGCCGGTTGCGCGTGGTCGTACGCCCACTGGGCGATGCCCAGGTCGACGTTGCCGGGCGCCGGCCCGGTGGCGGCGCCATCCTCCGCGGGCGGCATGCCGAGCCGCTCGCCGGCATCGGGCACCAGCAGTGTGGCGCGCGCGCCGAACGCATTCTGGATCACGGCGCGGCTGGACTCGAACACCTGCGACGCCGCCAGCGCGCCCGACAACTCGCGCGCGAATTCGTACAGCGCGCGCACGCGCCGCTCGCGCTGCGCCGCCACGCGCGCCTGGAAACGCAGGCCGGCCGTCAGGTGTCCGGTAATCAGGCCCACGGCCAGCATCACGGAAAACGTGACGAGATACTGCACGTCGCTGACCGCGAAATCGAAACGCGGCGGCACGAAGAAGAAATCGAAACTGGCCACGCCGATGCAGGTGGCGGTGACCGATGGCGCGCGCCCGAAGCGCATGGCCACGAGCAGCACTACCAGCAAGAACAGCATGACGATATTGGCCAGATCGAGCCATGGCTGCAGCGGCGTGGCCACCAGCACCGTGAGCAGGCTGGCGCCCGCAGCCCACGCGTGCGGCAGCAGCGACTGGCCTGGCGGCGCAGCCACAGCCGCAGCCGCCGTGGCGCTACTGACTGCAGCAAGCGGCACCGCCGGCTGCCCGATCTCGATCAGGTCCACGCCCGGCGCGCGCTGCGCGAGGCGGCGCGCCGTGCGCCGGCGCCACGGCCAGCGCGAGCCATCCCGGCCCAGCGCAATGCGCGACAGGTTATGGTCGCGCGCGTAATCGAGCGTGCTGGCCGCGATGTCTTCACCCGACAGCACGGCCGTGGTCGCGCCCAGGCTGTGCGCGAGCTTGAGCGTGTCCATGATGCGGGCCCGCGCGGCCTCGGGCAGCTTGCCCAGGCGCGCCGTTTCGACATACACCGCATGCCAGGCCGTGCCCAGTTGCGACGCCATGCGCGCACTGCTGCGCACGACGTGTTCGGCATGCGTTCCCGGCCCGAGGCACACCAGCAGGCCGGCACCAGTCTTCCAGATCGCATCGATCGATTGTGCCTCGCGCCAGGCGCGCACGTCACCTTCGACACGGTCGGCCGTGCGGCGCAGCGCCAGTTCGCGCAGCGCGATCAGGTTGCCCTTCCTGAAGAAGTTACCGGCAGCGCGCTCGGCCTGCTGCGGCTGATACACCTTGCCCTCTTTCAGGCGCGCCAGCAGCGCATCGGCCGTCAGGTCGACCATCACGATTTCGTCGGCGCTGTCGAACACGCGATCGGGCACCGTCTCGGCCACGCGGATGCCGGCGATGCCGCCCACCACATCGTTCAGGCTTTCCAGGTGCTGCACGTTGACGGTGGTGAGCACGTCAATGCCGGCTGCCAGCAGTTCTTCGACGTCCTGCCAGCGCTTGGGATGGCGCGAACCGGGCGCGTTCGAATGCGCCAGTTCATCGACCAGAATCACGCCGGGCGCACGCGCCAGCGCGGCGTCGAGATCGAATTCGTCGAGCGTCTTGCCGCGATAATCGATGCGCCGCCGCGGCAGCAGTTCGAGCCCGTCGAGCAGGCGCGCCGTCTCGGTGCGCCCATGGGTTTCGATGATGCCCACCAGCGGCGCGGCGCCATCGCGCTGCAGCTTGCGCGCCTCTTGCAGCATGGCGTAGGTCTTGCCCACACCGGCCGAGGCGCCGAAATAGATGCGCAGGTGGCCGCGCGCGGCGCGCCGGTCCTGCTCGCGCAGTTGCGCAAGCAGTGCGTCGGGATCGGGTCGCTGGTGGTCGTGGGGCATGGTCTAACGAGTATGCCCGCTTTCGCGGCTGCTGGCCACGCTGGCCACGCCGGCTGCCTGGTCCAGCGCCAGGTTCAGCGCCAGCACGTTCACGCGCGGCGCACCTGGCAAGCCAGGCAGCGGCAGCTCGGTGTGCCGTTCGATCAGCGCGCCGACCCGTTCGACCGGCATCGCTCGCGCACGCGCCACCCGCGCTGCCTGGTACTGGGCGCCCGCCACGCTGATCTCGGGATCCAGACCGCTGGCCGACGCCGTCACCAGGTCGACCGGCACCGGCGCCGTATTGGACGGGTCGAGTGCGCGCAGCGCAGCGACGCGGCCCTTGACCGCTTCCTGCAGGGCCGGGTTGAGCGGGCCCTGGTTCGAGCCGCCGGAGCCGCCGCCGTTATTGGCCATCGGGCCGGTGGCCGATGGCCTGCCCCAGAAGTAGCCCGGCGCAGTGAACGACTGGCCGATCAGCGCCGAGCCGACCGTCTTGCCATCCCGCTCCACCAGGCTGCCATTGGCCTGGACGGGGAACGCCGCCTGGGCGATCCCGGTCACGGCCAGTGGATAGAGCACGCCGCAGATCAGCGTGAGCACCGCGAACAGCACGAGTGCGGGGCGAAGAATCGATTGCATGAAAACTCCTAGGTCAGATTGAGCGCAGTGAGCGCCATGTCGATCAGCTTGATGCCGGCAAACGGCAGCAGCAGGCCGCCGAGGCCGTAGATCAGCATGTTCCGGCGCAGCAGGGCCGCCGCACCGATGGCGCGATAGCGCACGCCGCGCAGCGCCAGCGGGATCAGCACCACGATGATCAGGGCATTGAAGATCACCGCCGACATGATGGCCGACGATGGACTGGTCAGCCCCATCACGTCCAGCGCCTTCAGCTCGGGATAGGTGGCGACGAACATGGCCGGCACGATCGCGAAGTACTTGGCGATGTCGTTCGAGATCGAGAACGTCGTCAGCGCGCCGCGCGTCATCAGCATCTGCTTGCCGATTTCGACGATCTCGAGCAGCTTGGTCGGATTCGAATCCAGGTCGACCATATTGCCGGCCTCCTTGGCCGCCTGCGTGCCCGAATTCATCGCCACGGCGACGTCGGCCTGGGCCAGCGCCGGCGCATCGTTAGTGCCGTCGCCCGTCATCGCCACCAGCTTGCCTTCGCTCTGGTACTTGCGGATCAGCGCGAGCTTTTCTTCCGGCGTGGCTTCGGCGATGAAGTCGTCGACCCCGGCTTCGGCCGCAATCGCCGCCGCCGTGAGCTTGTTGTCGCCGGTGACCATCACGGTCTTGACGCCCATGCGGCGCAGTTCGGCGAAGCGCTCGCGGATGCCGCCCTTGACCACGTCCTTCAGTTCGACCACGCCCATCACGCGGCTGCCGTCGGCCACCACCAGCGGCGTACTGCCACGGCGCGACGCTTCGTCGACGCTGCGTTCCACGTCACCAGGCCAGACCGCACCGAGCGACTCCATATGACGGCGCAGCGCCGAAGCAGCGCCCTTGCGCAACTGCCGCTCACCCAGGTCCACGCCACTCATGCGCGTCTGCGCCGTGAACGGTACGAACACCGCGCCAAGCGACTCCATCGCCCGCTCACGCAGATTGAAGCGGTTCTTGGCCAGCACCACGATGCTGCGGCCTTCCGGCGTTTCGTCGGCCAGCGACGCCAGTTGCGCCACGTCGGCCAGTTCTTCTTCGGTCACGCCGGGCGCCGGCAGGAAGGCGGACGCCTGGCGGTTACCGAACGTGATGGTGCCGGTCTTGTCCATCAGGAGCACGTCGACGTCGCCGGCCGCTTCCACCGCGCGGCCCGACGTGGCAATCACGTTGGCCTGCAACATGCGGCTCATGCCGGCAACGCCGATGGCCGACAGCAGGCCGCCGATCGTCGTCGGGATCAGGCACACCAGGAGCGCGACCAGCGCAGTGAGCGTCACCGGCGAACCACTACCAGACGCCTGCACCGCAAACAGCGAGAACGGCAGCAGCGTCACCGTCACCACCAGGAACACGATCGTCAGCGCCACGAGCAGGATGGTCAGCGCGATCTCGTTCGGGGTCTTCTTGCGCGACGCGCCTTCGACCATGCCGATCATCCGGTCCAGGAACGTCTCGCCGGGATTGGCGCTCACCTGCACCACCAGCCAGTCCGACAGCACGCGGGTGCCGCCGGTGACCGAGCCGAAGTCGCCGCCCGACTCGCGGATCACGGGCGCAGATTCGCCGGTGATGGCGCTTTCGTCGACCGAGGCCACGCCGTCGACCACTTCACCGTCCACGGGAATCACGTCCCCCGCTTCGACCAAGAAGAACATGCCCTTGCGCAGATCGCCCGACGGGCAGGCCTGCCATGGCTCGCCATGCTTGGGCGCCTCGAGCTTTTTTGCGGTCACGGTCTGGCGCAGATTGCGCAGCGATGCCGCCTGCGCCTTGCTGCGGCCTTCGGCCAGTGCCTCGGCGAAGTTCGCGAACAACACCGTGAACCACAGCCAGACGGCAGTGGCCAGGATGAAACCGGCGCTCGTTTCGCCGTGGCCAGCCAGCGCCTGGAACCACAGCAGCGTGGTGATGATGCTGCCAATGTAGACGACGAACATCACGGGGCTGCGCACTTGCGTGCGTGGATGCAGCTTCTTGCATGCGTCGAGCATCGCCGGCCAGACCAGCGCGCCGTCGAACAGGTTCAGCGACTTGCGCGGTGCCTGGACCGGGGTTGCTTCAGTTGGGTTGATCACTGATTGATCCATTGTCATTCTCCGAACAATTGCAGGTGTTCGACCACGGGACCCAGCGCCAGCGCCGGGACGTAGTTGAGGACACCGACCAGTACGACGATCGCGGCCAGCATGGCGACGAACATCAGGCCATGGGTGGGCAAGGTGCCGGGTGTGGTGGGCAGGCGCTGGCGACCGGCCAGTGAGCCGGCAATCGCCAGCACCGGCACGATCACGGCGAAGCGGCCGAACCACATGGCCACGGCCAGTAAGGTGTTATAGAACGGCGTATTGGCCGACAAGCCCGCAAACGCACTGCCGTTGTTGTTGGCGGCGGACGTCAGTGCATACAGGATTTCGGAGAAGCCATGCGCGCCCGGATTGGCCACGCCGGCCGCGCCCAGGCCCGTGGTGACGGCCAGTGCGGTGCCCAGCAAGACCAGGCATGGCGTGACCAGGATGACGACAGCGACCATCTTCATCTCGAACGCGCCGATCTTCTTGCCCAGGTATTCCGGCGTGCGGCCGATCATCAGGCCGGCGATGAACACCGTCAGGATCGCGAACACCAGCATGCCGTACAGACCCGAGCCCACACCGCCGAAGATCACTTCACCGAACTGCATCATCACCATCGGCACCATGCCGCCCAGCGGCGTGAACGAATCGTGCATGGCGTTGACGGCGCCGCACGATGCGGCCGTGGTCACGACCGCGAACAGGCTCGATGCGGCGATGCCGAAGCGTGTCTCCTTGCCTTCCATATTGCCGCCCGACTGCAGGCTGCTTGCCGCCTGGTCGATGCCCAGTGGCGTGAGCAGCGGATTGGCTTGCTGCTCGGCGGCGAAGGCGCCGATGGCCGCGATCACGAAGATCAGCGTCATCGTGCCCAGCACGGCCCAGCCCTGGCGGGGGTCGCCCACCATGCGGCCGAACGCGAAGCACAGCGCGGCCGGGATCAGGAAGATGGCGATCATCTGCGCAAAGTTCGACAGCGCGGTCGGGTTTTCAAACGGATGCGCCGAGTTGGCGTTGAAGTAGCCACCGCCGTTCGTGCCCAGCATCTTGATGGCTTCCTGCGACGCGACGGGGCCCATCGGAATGACCTGCGTCTCGGTGCGCGTCTCGACTGCCGCCTGGCCATCGCTGGCCGGCTGCGTGTAGGCGACCGGCTCGATCATCTGCGCTTCGGCATGCGGCGCAAGGCTCTGCACCACGCCCTGCCCCGCCAACAACACGGCCAGGATCACGGACAGCGGCAGCAGCACGTACAGCGTCGAGCGCGTGACGTCGACCCAGAAATTGCCGATCGCGCCGGCCGAACGGGCGGCAAAGCCTCGGATCAGCGCGAACGCGACGGCGATGCCGGTGGCGGCCGAAAAGAAGTTCTGGCCGGCCAGGCCGACCATCTGGGTCAGGATGCTCATCGTCTGCTCGCCGCTGTAGCCTTGCCAGTTGGTGTTGGCAACGAAGCTGACGGCGGTGTTGAAGCTCGAATCGGGACTGACACCGGCCATGCCTTCGGGATTGAGCGGGAGCCAGCCCTGCAGGCGCTGCAAGCCATAGACAAACACCACGCCCACCGCATTGAAGGCGATCAGCGCCAGCGCATAGGCTTTCCAGCCCTGGGCGGCGCTGGCAGCGGGGCCCGCAGCGCGCAGCAGCGCGCGTTCGATGCCGCCGACCCAGCCCAGGCCGGGCACGGCGCCCGGTTGGATGTCGGCGGCGCCGATGCGCGCCAGCAGTGCGCCCAGCGGCCAGGCCAGCGCCAGCAGCACGACCAGAAACAGCGCCAGCAGCGGCAGGAACTGCGTCATCAGTTCAGTGGTGGCCATCACATGTCCTCCGGTTTGAACAGGGCGATCAGGAGATAGACCAGGAGCGCGCAGGCGGCCAGGCCGCCGATCGCATAAGAGAGATTCATTGCTTGGCTCCGAGAAGTCCGCAACCGCTCACCAGCAGGCAAGTCAGGCGGACGAAGACGAGGAGCGCGCCGATATAGATGAGATCCATGGACGTTCGCTTTCAGCGTGGTTGTTATTCTGGTGGTGCGGTTTAGAACGTGCGGCTCAGGGTCAGCTGCAGCGCGTCGCGGCCGGTGAACTTGCCATTTTTCGGCGAGGCGTACGCGCTTTTGTCGGCATTGGTGCCGACATACGCGACGGCCACCGTGGCCAGCGCGAAGCTGCGCGAGGCGCCGATCTTCCAGTCGGTGTAATCGGCTGCCGGGTTGTTGTCCACGCGCTGGCGGCCGGCGTGCAGCAGCACCGTAACGCCATGGCCGGCGTCGAGATTGGCGCCGATGTCGAGGTAGCCGCTCCCCTCGCTGTCGACGAAGCCGAACAGGTTCGTGGTGGCGTGCGAATACTTGATATAGGCCGGGCCGTAACCCAGTTGCGCGTACACCTCGGTGGTGTTGGCATTGACGAAGCCTGCGACCTGGCCAAGGCCATTGTCCGGATACAGGTAGCGCAGCACGCCGACGTCGTACGTCAGACCCGGCGTCAATTCGCCGCGCTTGCCGGCGTACAGATCGACCTCGACATCACCATCGCCGCCAGCGTCCTTCGCGAACTTGACGGTCGACGCCCACGCGCCGACATACCAGCCAGCGGCGTGGACGTAATCAAGACCGCCCTGCAGCGCCGGTTGCAGGCGCGTCTGTGAAATGCCGCGGTAGCGGTAATCCGACGTGATCGCGGCGTTGAAGGTGACGGGGGATGCGGCTGCGGAAGGTTCGGCCAGCGCGACGGTGTCGGTGGCCTGGGCCTGGGCCGCGCCACTGATGGCCAGCAGGGCGGCTGCCGCCAGGGCGGCGCGCCGTGCTTGAATCGATGCGTTCATGGTGTCTGCTCGTGGTTGTGTTGGAACCCATGCGGCGCACGATAGCGCCGCATGGAACACGAGCAGGTTAGCGATTCAGGCGTAAAAACCGGGTATAAAGCGCGGCCCCCGGTGTATACGTGATGTAAACGTCAGCCTTAACGCACGGGTTGTGCGCGCAGCCAGTCCATGTACTTGGCCACGCCGGTGGCCGCGTCGGTGAACGGTTCGTTGTAGCCGGCCGCGCGCAGTGCCGAGATGTCGGCCTGCGTGAAGCTCTGGTACTTGCCTTTCAATTTATCCGGGAACGGCAGGTACTCGAGCAGGCCCTGGTCGACGATCTCCTGCAGCGTCAAGGCTGGCTTGCCTTCGTTGGCAAGCGCGTTGGCCGTGGCCACCGCCAGGTCGTTGAACGGCTGCGCGCGGCCGGTGCCCAGATTGAAGATGCCGCGCTGTTCGGGATGGTCCAGGAAGAACAGGTTGACCTTGACGACGTCGTCGATGTAGACGAAGTCGCGCATCTGCGCGCCGGCTTCATAGCCGTCGTTGGCGCCGAACAGCCGCACCTTGCCGTCCTTCAGGAACTGGTGGTACTGGTGGAACGGCACCGACGCCATCGTGCCCTTGTGCCCTTCGAGCGGGCCATAGACATTGAAGTAACGCAGGCCGACGACCTGGCTGCCCGCATCCTTGCCCTTGGTGGCCCAGTAGCGGCGCAGGTACTGGTCGAACAGGAATTTCGAGTAGCCATACACGTTCAGTGGCCGCTCGAGCGGCCGCTCTTCGCGAAACACGGTGCCGGCGCCATACACGGCGGCTGACGACGCGTAGATGAACGGGATGTCCTGGCGCTGGCAGAATTCGAACAACGCGACCGTGTAGTCGTAGTTATTCTTCATCATGTAACGGCCATCGGTCTCCATCGTATTCGAGCACGCGCCTTGGTGCAGCACGGCCGTGAACTTGTTGTCGAATTCCCCGGCCTTCAGGCGCACCAGGAAGTCTTCCTTGTCGGCGTAGTCCGCGATCTCGGCGTCGACGATGTTATGAAATTTTTCGGGCCGCGACATATTGTCGACGGCGAACACGCTGAACGGCTGGCGCGCTGACAGCGCATGCACGAGGTTCGCGCCAATAAAACCTGCGGCGCCGGTAACCAGAATCATGATGGGGTCCTCTGTTAAATCGTTTGGCTTGTCCGCATCACGCGGCGGCAAGCATGGATTGCAAGGGCTGCCAGACAGCCTGCGGCAGGATCTGCTTCATGCAGTGCTGGTGGCCCAGCGGGCATTCGCGCTGCTGGCAGGGCGAGCATTCGAGGTGCAGCCACAGGATCTGCGCCAGTTGCGACAGCGGTGGCGTGTGGCGCGGATCGGTCGGGCCATAAATGGCCACCACGGGCCGTCCCAGCGCCGCGCCGATGTGCATCAGGCCCGAGTCGTTCGTGACCACGGCGGCGGCGCGCGAGATCAGCGCAATGGCTTCGGCCAGCGAGGTCGAACCGGCCAGGTTGTGCGCCTGCGGCGCAATCGCCGTGATCTCGTCGCAGACCGCGCGGTCTTTCGGTGAGCCGAGCAGCAGGATCTGCACATCCGGGCGATGGGCCAGGATCGTTTGCGCCAGCTCGGCGAAGTACGCGGATGGCCAGCGCTTGGCCGGGCCAAATTCGGCGCCCGGTGCAAACACGACATGCGCACCGCCCGGCAACTGCAGGCGCGCGAGCGCGGCCTGTGCTTCTGCTGGCGCCACCGTCATCACCGGTTCGGGCAGGCGCTCGGGCCGCGCCAGGTCGCGCACTGGCGCGTCGGCCAGCGCCTGATAGAACTGGGCCATCGGGCGCGGCGCGGCCTTGTCGTCGTGGTGCATGACATTGACCAGGCCATAGCGCATCTCGCCCTTGTAGCCCACGCGGCGCGGGATGCCAGCCAGCCACGGGATCAGCGCGAACTTGAGCGTGTTGGGCAAGACGTACGAGTCGGCGTAGCCGCGCGCCTTGAGTATCTTCGCAAATGCCTTGCGCTCTTTCCACTGCAGCGCGCCATGCTTGAACGGCGACTCGAGCACCGTGTCGACTTCGCGCATCGCGCGCCACACCGGGGCCACCCAGGTGGGCGCCACGACATCGATCGCGCGGTCGGGATGGCGCTCCTTCAACCGGAGCAGCAAGGGCTGGGCCATGACGGCGTCGCCGATCCAGTTGGGGGAAATGACAAGGGTGCGCGGCATCGTGTTGGTCGTCGTTAGCGGGGAGGATAGGCCGCGATTATAACAATCGCGGGCGCTATCGTTCGTGACCCGGTCGCAGGCCGCTCGCCGAGATGGACAAATTGACCACCCGTGCGCCGCGGCGCGCTGCGCCGACTATAATTTTCATATGCACAGGCTCCGCACAACCCGCGCGCTGTATGGCTGGACCGTCCTCGTGGCGTTCCTGTTCGGCCTGTTCACGCCCGTGCTGTCGCATGCGATGGCCCTGGCCACCGCCCAGCCGCCCAATGCCTATCTCTCCGAGATTTGCAGCGCCAGCGGCACCCGCCACGTCCTGGTCGTGGACGACGCGGGCCAGACGACGGCGCCGCCGGTGCCCGACATGTCGCACTGTGACCTGTGCTGCTCGCACCAGCACGTCGCCATCGCACCGCCGCCCTACGCCGGCGCGCTGCAGGTGATCAGCCTGGAGCGCGATCCCTACCCGACCCTGTTCTACCACGCCCCACGCCCGCAATTTGCCTGGACGCCTGCGCAATCGCGCGGGCCGCCTGCAGCCATTTCCTGATCCGTCTTCCCCTTTGATTCCGGTGCTGCATGCCCATGCACCACCGGTGGACCATGCGCGACGCGCAATCAGCATCCGTCGCGCGCACAGGAAATGCAATGACCCCATGTTTTCACGCCCGGCCGCGCACGATCGCGCTCGCCCTGGGCTTTACCGTCGTCGTTCCGTGGCAGGTGCACGCCCAGACCATCTCCACCGTCGAAATCACGGCTGACGCACCGCGCGCCGGCAGCCTGCTCGACCTCGACACGCCGCTCGATACCGCCAGCCGCCTTGGCTTGAGCGCACGCGAAACCCCGGCCACCGTCACCGTCGTCGACCGCGCACTGATCGACGTGCGGGGCGCCCAGGACACGCAGGAAATCCTGCGCGCGATCCCCGGCGTGACCGCCCACAATGCGCCGGGCAATATCGGCGTGAGCTACCGGGGCTTTGGGAGCGGCTCGATCAGCCAGTTGTTCAACGGCATCAACGTCCAGTACGCGATCGCCGCACGCCCCGTCGACAGCTGGATCATCGACCGGGTCGAAGCCATCGGCGGACCATCGAGCTTCCTGTTCGGTTCGGGCGCGGTCGGCGGCTCGATCAACTACATCACCAAACTGGCCGAGGCGCGCGAATTTTCAGAAGCCCAGGCACGGCTTGGCGCGCATGGGTTGAAAGAAGCGTCGGTGGGCCTGAATCGCCAGCTGCAGGATGGCCACTACGCGCGGATCGACATCAACCACCGCGACACCGGTAGCCCTATCGACGGCGTCGACAGCCGCTCCACCCAGCTGGCCGCGTCCCTGCTCTCGCAGTTCGGGCGCGGCGTGACGCACACGCTGGCCTATGAATTCCAGCAGGAAGACGTGGACCGGCCGTACTGGGGCACGCCGCTGGCCAACCCGATTGCCGGCCAGGCGCGCATTCTCGAGGCCACGCGCTTCAAGAACTACAACAGCGCCGATGGCGTCTACGATCAACGGGTGCACTGGCTGCGCTCGATCGGCAAGTGGCAGGTGAGCGACGCGCTGCAGGTCACGAACACGCTGTATCTGTACGATGCGCTGCGCGACTACCGCAACGTCGAGACCTACCGCTTCAACCCGTCCAACACGGCCGTGATCCGCTCTGCCGCCCTGCTCCAGCGCCACGACCAGCGCATGGTCGGCGATCGCCTCGACGGCGTTTATAAAAGCCGCATCGGCGCGCGCCGCAGCGACTGGGCGTTTGGCCTGGACGTCAGCGTCAACAAGCAGACGCGCTTTCCGAACAGCCTGCCTGCCACGGTCAGCACGGTCGACCCGTACGACTTCGTCACCGAACGGTTCTTCGCGGTGCCGGGCATGACGCCAGGCTTCCGACCCGACCGCGATAACAAGGTCACGACAACGGCCCTGTATATCGAGAACCGCACGGCGCTGGTGCCCAACCTGAACCTGGTGACCGCGCTGCGCCACGAGCGCATCGAACTCGATCTGACGAATCGCCGCGAGGTGACGAGCACCAGCCCGGCCAGCTTCGCGCGCAGCTACACGCCGACGACGGGCCGCCTTGGCCTGGTATGGGACGTCACGCCCGACATGAACCTGTATGCGCAATACGCGACGGCGGCCGATCCGCCGTCCGGCGTGCTGTCGACCGCGTCGTTCGCAGACGTACGCACCAACAGCGAACTTACCACCGGGCGCCAGTTCGAGGTGGGCAGCAAGCTGGGATTCTGGGACGGCAAGGGCACGGCGACGCTGGCCGCATACCACATCACGCGCAAGAACATCGCGACGCAGGACCCGAACAACAGCGCCCTGACCCTGCTGGTGGGCGAGCAGACATCGCAAGGCGTTGAACTGGCCGTCGGCCTGCAGCCGACGCGCCGCCTGGGCCTGCAGGGCAACCTCACCTACGTGGACGCCGAATACCAGAACTACCGCCAGGGCAATGTGTCGCTGGCCGGGAAGACCCCGGTCAACACGCCAGCGACCGTGGCCAACCTGTGGCTGTCGTACGCCATCACGCCGGCGCTGCAGACGAATATCGGCGTGCGCCGGGTCGGCAAGGTGTATGCGGATGCGGCCAACACGCTGTACTGGCCGGCCTATACGTTCGTCGATCTGGGCCTGGCCTATCAGATCAACCGCGACGTCACGCTGGTCGGGCGCGTGCGCAATCTGACCGACCGGATCTACGCCGCCAACGTGAACAGCACGATGGCGTACCTGGGCGCGGCGCGCACGGCGGACGTGTCGCTGCGCGTGGCGTTCTGACGGGGAGTCTCGCATGAAGGCACAACTCAAGCGCTGGCTGTTCCTGACCCACCGCTGGCTGGGCATCGGTGGCTGCGTGCTGTTTGCGATGTGGTTCGCATCGGGCATCGTCATGATGTACGTCGGTTACCCGAAGCTGACCGATGCCGAACGGCTGGCGCATCTGCCGGCGCTGTCGCAGAACGCCCCGCTGCTGGCACCAAACGTGGCGCTGGCCAGGGCCGGCGTGACCGGGCCGCTGGACGGGTTGCGCCTGGCGGTGTCCAGTGGCGGGCGCGCCGTGTATATGGCGACACCGATTGCCAGCAGCAAGCGCGGTGCCATCGTCATCGACGCCATCAGCGGCGCGCGCGTGGAAACGGTAAACGCGGCGCGGGCACTGGCCAGTGCTGGCGCCTGGGCCGGCCCCGGCGTGACCGTGCTTTACCGGGACGTCATCGACGAAGATGCCTTCACCCATTCGCGCGGGCTCGATGCGCAGCGCCCGCTGCACCGGGTCGAGGTGATTGATGCCGATCGTACGCTGCTGTACGTGTCGGGCAAGAGTGGCGAAGTCGTGCGCGATGCAACGCGCAGCGAACAGCTGTGGAATTACGCCGGCGCCTGGATCCACTGGCTGTATCCGTTTCGCGGCAACGTGTTCCAGCCTTACTGGACCAATATCGTCAACTACCTGGCGATTGTCGGCATCGCCGCTGCGCTGTCGGGCACCGTGGCCGGCATCCTGCGCTGGCGTTTTCGTACGCCCTACCGCAGCGGTGCACGCACGCCCTACCCGAATGCGATGATGCGCTGGCACCACGTGACCGGCCTGCTGTTTGCGCTAGTGACGATCACATGGATCTTCAGCGGCCTGATGTCGATGAATCCGTGGCACATCTTCGACACCGGCGCGCCGAAGTTGCGCACGGAAGCACTGCAGGGCGGGCCCTTGACACTGACGGACCTGCACGCCGCCCCGTCAGCACTGCTGGCCGCCAGCACGGGCGCCGTGCGCGAGTTGCGCTGGGTGCGCGTACTGGGCCAGAACCGCGTGCTGGCCTACCGCGCGGGCGGCGCGCCGCAGGTGCTGGACAGCCAGGCCGCGCGCCCGCTGACGCTCAATGCAGCAGCGCTGCAGGCTGCGGCCGCGCATCTGGTGGATGCCCCCGTCGCGCGGGTCGAGCAACTGGCCGCGTACGACCTGTATTACTACGCACGCGATGCGCACACGATGATGGGCGGCGCCGACAAGCCGCTGCCGGTACTGCGCATCGTATTCAACGATCCGCACGCGACCTGGGTGCATCTCGACCCACGTACCGGCGCGGTACTGGGCCACATCGACAGCGGCAAGCGCACCAGCCGCTGGCTGTTCGCGATGCTGCATTCGTGGGACTGGCTGCCGCTGCTGGAGCGGCGCCCGTTATGGGACATCGTGCTGGTCGTGCTGAGCCTCGGTGGTTTGCTGCTCAGCGTGACGGGCGTCGTGATCGGATGGCGCCGGCTTGGCAGGAAGCTACGCCCGGCCGGCGTCAACCCGCCGCGTGCCGCCGCGCCTGCGCCGCATCCGGTGCCGGCAAACGGTCCACGTGGTTGATCGTCACCAGGCGCACGAACGAGAGAATGCGGATGACGAGCCAGCCTGCATCGAACTCCCACCACTTCATCGACAGCTTGGCCGATGCCGGGTTGGCGTGGTGGTTGTTGTGCAGTTCGGCGCCGCCGAAGATGATCCCGATCGGGAAGAAGTTGCGTGACCCTTCCTTGGTCTGGAAGTTACGGTAGCCCACCACGTGGAAGATCCCGTTGATGAAGCCCGAGGCCCAGAATGGCAGGATCGAAAACTGGAACAGCCAGATCAAAAAGCCGTTCGTCACACCGAACGCCAGCATTTCGAGCGCCAGGAACAGGAACGCGCCCCGGAAGCGGTGCTTCGTGTACAGGTGCGCATCCATCCAGTCTTCCTTGATGCCCACGCCGTAGGCCTTGATCAGGTCCGCATTGCGCGCGGCCTTCCGGTACAGCAGTGTGCCTTTGGTCAGGATGGTCCACAGGCCGTGGATGTGCGGGCTGTGCGGGTCGTCGACCGTGTCGCACTTGGCGTGGTGCTTGCGGTGCACTGCCACCCAGGCCTTGGCGGTCACGCCGTAGGTCGTCAGCCAGATCCACAGGCGAAACAGCTGGCACAGCAGCGGGTGAAACGTGATCGCGCGGTGGCTGCGCGAACGGTGCAGATACAGTTCGCTGGCAAACACGGTCATGATGTACGACGCGGCCATGGTGAGCGCGACGCCCGTTGGGGTGAGCTGGATGAATCCTTCGAACACGTTGTTTCTCCCTGTTGTACATGATCTGTGGACGTAACGACGTCCTGACGATGCGACAAGAGTAACGTGCGACTACTGGTTTCTAATGGTTGAGCAGAGCGGTATTTCGGGGCCTGTTTTACATGACCGATGCGCCCCCTTCCACCGCGCGTCAGCCGATCATGCCGAGCGCCCTGACCTGCTTCACCCACTGCGGGTATTCGTTCATCAACAGGTCGTACAGCGCGGCGTCGGGATGCTCGTCGGGCGAGGCCACCGAGAAGAAGTCGGCGTTGTCGACCAGGCGCCCATCGAGCTCGTCGAGCTTTTCCAGAAACGGGAAATCCGAGTCGGCAAAGCTGGCCAGCGCTTTCGCTTTGGACTTGCGCCCTTTGCCGATGCCCATGAACTGCCAGAAGATCGGCTCGCGGCTGGCCCAGCGCAGCTGGCGCTCGGTCAGCGGCTTGTCGGACGTCGAACCGTCCGTCACGAACATGACGTACACCGGCACGGCGGCTTTGGCCACGGCACGGCGCTCGCCGCCACGCGCATCCGGAAAGTAATAGCGGCGCACGGCTTCGATCGCGGCGCCGTAGCGGGTGTCGCCTTCGAGCGGATGGCGCGTGATGATGCCCTTGATGTAGTCGGGCCAGTTCGACAGGCCCATCGCCTCGCCCTGATGGACGTTGCGGCCAAACAGGAACACGTCGATCTCGCCGTCGTCATCGAAGCGGCAGCCCAGCGCCAGGATGCGCTCGGCGAATTTCTGCACCAGCCCCTTGCTGTACAAGGCGCTCATCGAACCGGAGATGTCGAGTACCAGGCAGACCTTGGCACGGTGCTGCGCGAGTCCCGCTTTTTCGAGCGACACGGCGGCGGACTTGACCAGGCTGACCAGTTGCGGCGCGGCCTGGGCCACGCGCTTTTCGAGGTCGACCGATGGTGTTGAAGGCACCGGGGGCGCGTCATCTGCCACCGCGCCGCCGAAGTGGCGCACCAGCGCATCCAGCCCGCCATTGAAGCCCTGCCCCACCGCCATGAAGCGCCAGCCGCCGTCCTTGCGATACAGCTCGCCCAGCATGACGGCGCGCTCGCCGGCAAAGTCGCTGCCGCTGAACGTGAAGCGCGCAAACTCGCCCTGCGGGCCAACCAGGCGCAGGTAGCCGGTCTGCAGTTGCGCCATCGTCGCTGCGCCCTCGGTACTGGCGACGATGCTCACGCGCTCGACCCAGCCAGGTAGCCGCGCGAGCTGAAAACTGAAGCCCGCGGCATCCTGCGCCACGCCGCCGCACGGCGTCGCAGGCTGGTTGAAGAAGGTCATATAGCGTTCGTCGGCCAGCTTGCCGCCGGCATCCAGCGCGAAGCACGCGATATCCAGCACCAGGCCCTGGGCCGACACGCCCGCCTGCAGCACGCCGTCTGGCGCTAAGGTGGACAGGGGCAGGCGCTGGCCCCGGGAGAGTGCTTGCATGGTGGCGTCCCTATCGTAAAACGGTCGTTCAACTTGTCGTCAAAGCGGCGCGGCGATGCGCGTGACCAGCACAGACGCGATCCGCCGTTCCAGTACCTCTTCGACTTCCATGCGCAGACCTTCGATCTCGATGCCGTCGCCCACCAGCGGCAAGGTGCCGAACCGTTCGAGCATCAGGCCTGCCAGCGACGTGTAGTCATCGGTATCGCCCACCAGCGCGTCCACCTCGAGCACCTGCTCCAGGTAGTGCAGGTCGGCCGTGCCATCCACGCGCCAGCGCCCGCCCCCGAGGTCCTGCACCACGGGCTGCTCGTCTTCGTCGGGGAATTCGCCGGCAATGGCTTCGAGGATGTCGATCGGCGTGACCAGGCCCTGGAGGGTGCCGTATTCGTCGGCGATGATGACCAGCTGGCCGTGCGAGCGCTTGAGGCGGTCCATCACTTTCAGTACGCCGCTGGCGTCGGGCAGGATGATCGGCACGCGGATATGGTTCGCATCGATCGCGCCCGACAGCGCCAGGTCGGCGATCAGGTCCTTGGCGCGCGCGACGCCGATTACTTCATCGAGCTCGCCACGGCAGACCGGGAAGAAGCCGTGCGGCGTGGCCAGGAGCTGGGCGCGGATCGTGTCGGCATCGTCCTCGATATTGATCCACGAGATGTCCGAGCGGTTGGTCATGATCGAGCGCACCGAGCGCTGCGACAGGCTCAGAACCCCGCTGACCATATTGCGCTCTTCAAGCTCGAAGGTCGGCTCGTCGGGCTTTTGCTTCTGCTGCTTGTTCGTCACCGTTTCCGGCTCGTCGCCCGGCTCGATCCCGCGCGTGCTGCCCAACAGGCGCAGTACCGCATCGGCCGTGCGGTCGCGCAGCGGGATGTGCGCATCCTGCTTGACGAAGTTACGGCGCGCCAGCTGGTTCAGCAGCTCGATCACGACCGAGAAGCCGATCGCCGCGTACAGGTAACCCTTGGGAATATGGAAGCCCAGGCCTTCGGCAATCAGCGACAGGCCGATCATCAAGAGGAAACTCAGGCACAGCACGACGACCGTCGGATGCGCATTGACGAAGCGCGTAAGCGGCTTGGAGGCGAACAGCATGACGCCCATCGAGATCACGACGGCCGCCATCATGACGCCCAGTTCGTCGACCATGCCGACCGCGGTGATCACGGCGTCGAGCGAGAACACGGCATCGAGCACGATGATCTGCGCGACGACGGCGGCAAAGCTGGCGTAGGCGCGCTTGCCGGTGGCCACGTGCAGCTTGCCTTCGACGCGTTCGTGCAGCTCCATCGTGGCCTTGGCCAGCAAAAAGAAACCGCCCACCAGCAAAATCAGGTCGCGCCCGGAGAACGTCAGCGGACCAAGGGCAATCAGGGGGGCGGTGAGTTTGACGAGCCAGGCGATGACGGTGAGCAGGCCAAGACGCATGACCATGGCGAGCGACAGGCCGACAAGGCGGGCTTTGTCGCGCTGGTGCGGGGGGAGTTTGTCCGCCAGGATGGCGATGAAGATCAGGTTGTCGATGCCAAGGACGATCTCGAGCACGACAAGGGTGAACAAGCCGACCCAGATATTTGGGTCAAAAAGCCATTCCATTAGGTGTGTTTGGTAGTGATTGGCACGTCATTGTACGCGATCACGTCGTCAATCAACCAGATCCGGGGCGCCGCCGTTGTATTGGCGTCGCCCGTCAAAACGGCTGTTCGGTCGCTGCTCTGGCTGGTGGCGCCGGCAGCAGCGGCTCGATCAGCTGACGGCGCAGCGTGGGCGCGAGCGGCGTGTCCGTCCCTACTTCGCCAGGCCAGTGGCGTGGCAGATAATGGCTGCCGAACAGGCGGTCCAGGAACGGCAGCGTCGACGCGTAGTTGCGGTTGATGTGCTCGTGCCGGCTGTGGTGCCAGTGATGAAAGGCCGGCGTCGTGACGAACCATTCGAGCGGGCCGAAGCGCCAGCGCAGGTTGGCGTGGATGAAGAAGCCCCATAACGTACCCAGCACGATCAGTGCGGCGGGCGCGGCGCTGCCGGCCGCTGTCGGGCTGGCCAGGCCCAGCAGATACAGCGGCACGATGCCGAACAGGCGCGTGATGACCATGTCGACGGGATGGCTGCGGGTGTTGGCCAGAAAATGCATGCGCCCGGTGCTGTGGTGCAGCGCGTGGAAGCGCCACAGCCACGGCAACTCGTGGCTGAGCCGGTGGCCCCAGTAGAAACCGGTCTCTGCGATCACGAAGGCCAGCACCATGCGCACCGCGAGCGGCAAGCCGGCAACCGTGACAGTCAACGCATCCGGCACCAACCAGGCAGCCAGCGCGGCCAGCAGCGCCATCGGCGCGCTCAGCAGCACGATCGGCACCAGGCTGCTGAGGAAGTAATACGCGAGGTTGTGCCGCAGCTCGCCGTTCGGGCCGTCGTGGCGCACGCCGAACCAGCGCTCCAGCGGCACGAACAGGGCCGTGAGCAGGATCAGCCAGACGCACAGGCGCAGGGCGGTGGCGGCGATTTCGGCGAGCGAAAAATGCATGGTGATCTACAGGCGGGTAGCGACAGACTTGCCTTGCGCCACCCGCCCGTATTTTCAGACCTGTGCGTTGCGGCGACGGCGTGCCATGAAGCCGATCAGGCCCAGGCCGCCAAGCAGCAGGGTCCAGCTGGCTGGCTCGGGCACTTCGGCGTTCAGCGCGACGTTATCGAGCAGCAGGAATGGCGGTGCGCCCGGCGCAGTGCCGCGGGCCAGGAACGACAGCATTTCGCTTGCGCTGGTGGCCGTGAAGGCCATCGTGGCCGACTTCCAGCCGCTGAAACCGTCATCTGGAATACTCAGCTTGGTGCTGTTCTGGGTGACCTTGCCAAAGCCGACTTGCCAGTAATTGTCGTAGTTGGCGCCAGTGAAGCCCGATTGCTGCGCCAGTGCGAAGTCAAAGCTCAGCAGGTACGACGTGCCGATCGTCAGGCCGTTGATCAGCTGGGACAATTGGCCCGGGTAGTACTGCGAATCGGACGCGAAGAAATTGCCGCCAGTTGGCGAGGCGGTGAAACCGTTCCTGGTGCCTTCGAGGCGCAGCGCCGACGTGGTCGTTGTGGCGGTGGCGCTATCGAGGACGAAGTTGTAGCCACCCGAGCCGCTGCTACCTTCCTTGCTGGTCCAGCCCGTCAGCGTGGTGCCCTTGGCATCGACTGTCGTGCCGTTGATTTTCTTGTTGCCACCGTTCGAGGTCAGCTCGAAATTGCCGTTCTGGACCAGGATCGGGCCTGCATGGGCGATGCCCGCGCTGAACGTGATGAAGGTAGACAGGACCAGCAGGACGGACTTGATGCGCATGCGAAGGAACTCCGGAATAAAGGCGAATGGTGGACCGCTCGGGGTGAGTTGCGTTGGTAACGCCGGTAGTCCAGCTAGTTGATATCGGTTAATAATTATTGCACTGTAAATATTTTAGCAGAATCATTCCTCATGGAAATTTGGAGAACGCAATGCGCCGTAAAAAACAACAGACGGGGCGGAGCAACGCACGGATCGCGTGACGCTCATCGGCACACGTGCCCCGTCTGAAGCAGAGGCAGGATCACAAACGCGAGGCGGGTCTCACCACGGCGAGTTCGGCGTTGACCCGGACGTTCGCAGCATTGATGCCGCTTGGCTCGTAGGACGTGAAGACAAGATTCACGCCCGGACGGAAGATCAGGCAATGGGTTGAGCCACCAAAATGGAACATGCCAAGCTCGTCGCCCTTCCCGACATGCTGACCCGGTTGCACGGAGATGTCGCAGCTCGAGACTTCCGCCATCCCGACCGGCATCACGCACATCAGCCCGATATCCGGATTGTCTGCCTCGATGAAGATCAGCGCGCGCGTGGCGACGGCTGTCAGGAACGCCTGCGAATTATTGGGCGCGACTTGATCGGCCCCGTTCGGATCGAAGAAGCCTTGCTGCAGGTTCTCGAGGTAATAAGCCCCGTTGACCACATAGGCTTTCTTGATGGTGCCGCTGACCGGGCTGTGCCAGCGGTGATAGCTCAGTGCACTGAGAAAGGCCTGATACACCGTCGCGCCGTCGCCGCCAGCGAATTGTGGGGTGTACTCATCCCAGTTGAGCATGTTTTCCAGCGAGTAGCGCTGGTCCTTGAGCCAGAACGCGTCGGACAGCGCCACGTTGTGGGTGATGGCGAGCGGACCTGATTCGCAAGCATTCACGATGATGCTGTCATCGCCAATGCCGCTGACGGGACGCACGCCGTCGCGGAACGTGCGGGTGAAAAAGTCGTCCCACGAGCGGAACCCATACCAGGGGTCAGCCGGATTGCAGTTGAAGACCTGTGCGAAGGTGGCATCCGTGGTGATGGGGTTGGGTGCCGGCCCGAACGCCGTCTGGGCAGCGTTCACCATCTCTGCCTGCACGATAGGGTTCAGCCACGCGAGCGCATCGCTCGCGGGATCATCCTGCGTCAGCACGTAGCGCGACGCCTCGGTGCCCAGGAAGACCGACCAGTACTGCAGGATTTTCTTGAATTGCTGGTTGACGAGCGCGTTCGAGAACACGTCATACCCGAACGACGTGCCCATCGGCCAGTCGAGCAAGGCATTGATGGGAAAGCCGATCAGTCCGGCGGCCCCCTGCGTGCCATTCGTTTCGCTCTGATAAGCCTCCGGGGCGGTGCACATGATCGCATTGAGCAGCGCCAGGAAATCCTCGAAGTTCAGGGGCTCCGGCTGCCAGCCGAGCGGCGTACTGCTCTCCAGGAAGTGCGCTTCGGCGAACATGCCCTGTACATTTGCGTACAGAACAGGATCGCCATACACCATCTGCCGGAATACCGCGATGGGCTCGACCAGTGGTTGTGGCGATGCCCTGACTTTCAGCCTGAGCTTTTGTATCCAGAGAGCCGTATGCTCGGGGTTGTGGGGGAGCCAGCCACCGAGACGGGCATCGCTGACTTTGCTGATCGTGCGAACTGGTTTGGTCATGACCTGCTCCTTCATTCAATAGAGAAAAGTTGCTGCCGTGGGTGCATGCATCGGTTCAGAACGTGCCCCCAAGCGCGGTGCGCGCGTGGCGACGCTGCCAGAACGGCGAATCCGGCCAGCGCCGTTCCAGTCCGTAGAAATAATTTCGATTGGCTAGGTACTCCGTGAAACGGGACTGGACCGCGTGCTGGTAGCTGGCGTCCAGATCGCTTCCCGTCGCGAGCGCCGTGGCAATGGCGTGCGCCGCGGCGATGCCATCGGCCAGCGCCTTGTAGATGCCCTGGGCAGAGAGCGGATCGAAGCACGACGCGGCGTCGCCCACCGCGAGCCAGCGCGCGCCGCAAACGCGGTCGAGTAGGAAGCTTGGGACCACCCGCGCCACCAGGCTCGCAGCGACGAAGCGCGCGCCGCCCAGGCAGGATGCAATCTGGCGTGTCGAGAATGCGGCGCGCAGCCACGCGCTCTCGCGGGCAAGGCTGGCGTCGCGGATGGTCTCGGCATCGCCGGCAAACGCGACGGCCATGCGGCGGCCCGGAATCGCTGCCGCGTACCACCAGCCATCGCGCACGGCCTCGAGGAATGTCAGGCGCGAATGCACCGCAGCGGGAGGCAGGTCGAAAAAGCCATACACAAAGGTCAGGCGATCGAGCGCAATCTGGCGGGCGCCCGCGCGCCGCGCGAGGACCGACGAACGGCCGGTGGCATCGACGACAAAGCGCGGCTGGCTGGCGGGAGCGCCCGCCTCTTCTGCCAGCAGCGTCACGCCCGCGTGTTCGGCCTGGCGGCACAGGAACGCATCGAAGCGCCCGCGATCGAGGTGCCAGCCGCTTCCCTGCGGATTGAGCAGATAGTCGTTGTAGCCCGGGGTTGCGCCGCCCCAGGTCGAGCAACTGCCCAGGCAGGGTTCATGGCCCTGCTCGAGGAACGCTTGCCACAGGCCAAGGCGATCCAGCAAGCCCCTTGCATCGGGCGGGATCGATTCACCGATCGCCCCCTGCCCGGCGAATGGGTCACGCCGCCCCGTCAGGTGCACGCCGTCGACACCGGCGCGCGCCAGCGCCAGTGCGCACGCCGCGCCCGCCGGGCCGCTGCCGTGGATGACGACTTGCGCCGCGCCGGTCAATGCACGTTCCCCATGCCATGGATGTGCCCGGTCGGATGCTGCGCACGCCTGGCGCGCGGGGTACCGAGCCGCAGCGTGAATGGCTGGTTACCGGGCACAGGAGAACCAGCACGGATCCAGAGTTCGACCACATCGCGGCACGAGCCTGTATTGGGCGCCACGGCAGGCTGGCCAAACGCGGCGCCCATCGGCCCCGTGGGCGCGATCAGCTCCATCAGGAATCGGCTGTTGGCAGGGTCACCAGGTTTCACGAGCGCGTTCACGGGCGACGCCAGCGCTGTCATCAGCACCGACGTGGACTGCCGGAACCACCAGTCGATGCTGTGGACGACGCCATGTTCGTCCGCCATCCAGTTGACCGCATGGCCGGCAATGCCTTGCTGCACGGGCCGCAGCTGGTCGATGACGGCGGCCATCGCCCGGGTGGGTGATACCGCAGGCACTGGCGCGGGGGCGGGCTGGCCGAGCGCATTCGTGTAGTCCTGCCAGAGCTGGATCTCGCTGTCGGTGAAGACGCGGAACATCGGCCCTGTTTCAAAGCTCATCAGCTGCAGCATGCGGCTATTGGCCCATTGCCCCGGAATCAGGTAACCGTGCTCGACCAGCGCATCGAGGAAGGCCGGTGGATTGGAGAACCAGTCATCGATCCGGCTGGGACCGACCATGTGGTTCTGGTGATTCCGGCTGCCGAAGTCGGCCTTGTTCTCGATCATCGAGAGCATCTGCGCGCGCAGGTCGACCGGCGTCGAGACCAGGTTGAGCAGGTCATTGCCAAACGTCCCGATCGTCGAGAACGCGACGAACCCGTTCCAGATGCGCCGCCATGCGGCCTGCACCGCCGTGTCGCCGCCGGCTGCGCGCTGGTTCTGGAGGTACAGCATGATCGCGTCGCGCGCCCGTTGCCCGTGGCCGTTGACCGCGTTGTCGATGCCGATGTGCATGATGTAGAAGTGCGGATCGAGCCCCGTGTAGGCCATCGAGTCACGTGTCTGCTTCATTTGCAAGGCTTCCCATTCCAGCATCAGCGTCATGCCGAGCAATTCCGGCAAGTAGCACTGCGTGAACTCGGAAATGGCGAGCTGGAACGCCGGCACGGTGAACGCGCTGTCGAGAAACTGCGGATCGAACGCAAATTCGCGCGTGTTGATCGGCTGCGGGTAATAGCCGATCGAGTGGCAGAGATCGCGGTAGATATTGCAGTGGTTCATTGAGACGACGCCGTCGCCACGCTCATCCATCGACACCGAAAACAACAGGGATGTCACTTCGTCCATCGGCCCGACGCCGCCGATATTGCGCAGCCAGGCGCCGTCGATCAGGTTGAATGGCGCCCACTGGATCGTGTAGGTGCACATCTGGTCGTAGGTCGTGAACTGCCCATCCTGCGCCGGATCGAAGTCCGCGGCTTCGTCAACCAGTTGCTGGTAAATCCGCTCGAGCCGGTCGCTGAATGCCTGTTCGGTGTAGCGGAAGAAAGCGCGGTCTTCGGGCGAGGCGGGATTGTTCGAAAAATCCTGCGCCCATTTGAGCCAGGCATCGACATAGATGCGCGCACTGTCGCGCACCTCCGGATACGCGTCGACATTCTGCAGCTTGAAATACAGGTCGCGTGGATCGAGGCCGCTCGTCGGATCTTCATTCACGCTGGTGGCAATATTGGGGAACGGCGCCACGCGCTGGCGGTCGGTGTCGACCAGTTGGCTCTGCACTTCCAGGTACCAGCTGGCCGGCAGGGCGGCAGGCAGCGCCCCTTTCCCGTCTGCCCGTGGCTCACGGTCCGCAGGCGCCGGCACCTGCGTTGCCTGCATGACGATGCCGATGCGGCTCCAGTTCATCAGCATGTCACGGGGTACCTGGTAGCGGCCCCAGTTCTCGGCATAGGCAGATTGCGTGCCCTGCCCACGCACCGACCAGCGCTGCTGGCCCAGTTGCCAGAATTCGTTCCAGGTCGACGTGTCCGCATCTGGCGACGCATCCGGCGCATCATCCGAACCCCAGAACACGTCGCCGTCGGTGTAGACCGCCACGGGCCGCTGGGCCGGCCAGGACCAGAACAGCGTGCGGTTGCCCGCCGGGTTGGGCGATGGCAGATGCGTGGCGCAGCTGTTGTAGTCGGTATGCCACGGCAACGCCATGAATTTTCCAAGGTCCCCTGGTTCCAGGCCATCCGCCTCGGCATGGCGCGGCACGTAACCCGCGGTCAGCAAGGGCACGCCCGCCGGACGCGTGCTGGCATACGCGAGGGGCTTGGCGCGCAGCCGGAACGGGCCTGCGACCGACCATGGCAACTGGTATATGGCGGCTTCGCGCATCACGAAGGTCAGGTCGATGCCGGGGCTGAAACGGCCACCGAGGCAGTTCACGAACGTGGCCTTGTCGAGCAGTTCGCCCGGTCCCAGCGCCGGACCCGCGCCCGCCAGGTAGTTGGTCTTGCCGGCATTCCACCGTTCAAGGAAGAAGTACTGCGTCTTGCGCAGGGTCAGGAAGGACTCCCCGGCATCGCCCAGGTGCGCCGGCATCAGGGCGATATTGTCCTGCTGCGCGGGATCGTACGGGCTGCGGAAGATTGCCTTGATGCCCGCCAGAGGTGTGGTGGCGGGATCATCGGCGGCCGAGATGGCAGACAGGGCCGCATGGGCCGATATCGCCCGCTGGCTCAGGTTGACTACCCATTGCTGCATGGCCGCGCTGGCAAAGATCGGCTGGATCTGGTCGTCGAACGTGGGCCGGTAGCCGGACTGGAAGCCGCCCTTGTCCTCGTCATACATGGCCGGGGCGAGCTTCTGGGTGCGCACCCAGGTGTCGTAGATGTCGTCCCACAGCGAGACGACATTCAGGATCTGCGGCGCAAACGCGGGGTCGGTCGCGGTCACCCAGGCGCCCTGCACTGCCGCGCGGCTGCCATCGTCGAACACGAGGTGCGCCGACACGGGCCCGTCCCCGGTGTCGTCGAACCACTGGTTGTTGTTGACATCGTCGTCCAGCGTCGGCGCCTGGCCGACGATATGCCAGCCGGCCGCCTTGCCGTAACCACCCAGCACCAGCAGCCGGCCCCTGGCGTCGGTCAGCAGTTCGCCGAGCGTGTCGATCGCCCCGCTGGGCGCGTCCATCTGCGCGAACGAATCATCGGGAAACGACTTCGGATACTGCGGCAGCGGAACGATGACGCCCTGGGTATCGACATGCTGCGCCAGGGTTGGCTTGTCGAACCGCACGGCGGGCGCGTCGGCGCCCGAAATGACGCGCGGGCCCGGATCGATCGTCAGCTGGAACACGCGTTTCGGATCGTTCATCAGCCCGATGCGGCGCGCCACGGGGGGCTGCGGCGCATCGGCATGCTCGAGACTGGGATTGCGCATCGGCGGCAGATGGCCATCGTCATAGCTGGCGATACCCTGGCGCCCTGTCTCGGTGAGCACGAAGCAGTTGGCTTTCTTATTGGCGAGATGAACCGTCCAGAGGATGTCGGTGACGGTCCGCGCGCCCACCTTGCTGCCGATGACGACTTCGACGCCATCGCCACGTGGCCAGGTGGTGTTGTCGTCGTCCGGATAGACGAACACCCGGAACCTGGCCGCCTGGCGCTTGAGCGCCCCGGCGGCGTCGCGCACATCGGCACTGGTGACGACGTCACTCTCGGTCCCTGCCCGGATCGGCAAGCCGCCACTGGGCGTGCTGCCGCCAAGCCCCGCGCCCGCCATCGTCTCGGGCGCGATCACGTAGTCGACACTGTTACCGACGCGGGCGATGCCCACGACTGGATGGACGCGGAACTGTTCCATGATGATTCCGATCAATTTGATGAGTTAGCGGGTACGTCCGTAAGGTCGGTCATCAGCCCGTTGCGGATGGCACGGGCCAGCGCCAGCCCCTCGGCGATGGTGCCGGCGCAGTACGCACGGGCGATGGCGGCATGCTCATCCGGCCCCGCGGCATCACCGCCAGCCAGCAGACTGCGCAGGGCGCGTTGCTGCGCGATGAGCTGTGTCTGATATGCCAGCCACAACGACGCCACATGTCCGGTGCGGCCGGCTGCCTGCGCCAGCGTGTACAGCCCGCGATAGGTCCAGTAGGCCGAGTCGGTGCCGTACTGGTCGTTGCCACGCGCGTAGGCTTCCGGGATGTGCTCCAGCCCGCTAACGAACGGCAGGTAGGGCGCGCACAGCGGCGTGCCGACGCATTGCCAGATCAGCGTGCGCAACCCGTCCGGCATCGCGTCCTCCAGGACGATCACATGACTTTCCGCCGTCTTGCTCCAGCCAATGGGCCGCTGGCCGATTCCTTCCAGTGCGGTTCCTTCGTAGCCAGCGCGCAGCACCTGCATCACATCGCCGGGGCCGACCGGGCGGTCCGGGGCCAGGAACAGCGGATACTGCAGCTGGCGTACCGGCTGCGCGAGCGATGGCGTCAGCAGCAGCTGGGCCAGCCAGATGCGGTCCACGTCGTACGGCTGGCCCAGTTCGCCAAACGCGGCGGCGAAATCGAAACAGTGCGGGTCGGCATTGGCCAGCAGCCGATGCTCACGCACGAAGTGCAGCAAGCCCGCCGAGTGGCGCACGTTGGCGGTGTCGTCCAGGTCAACCCCATGCACCCGCAGCGCATTGGCCACGGCAATGTACGCGCCGGCCGGCACCCGCACGGCAATCCAGTGATGCCCGCTGCCGATCTCGACGTACCAGGTGCCCGATGGATCGGCCAGGAACAAGCCGTTGGACTCGCTGGCGCCCACCGTCTGCATATACCCGGCCAACAGATCGAGCGCATGGGACGCAGAACGCGCCTGGGGCAGCAGCAAGGTCGGCAGGATACTCTCGGCCAGGCCGGCGCCCTCCCCGGTGGCGGCGTCGCCGACGAATGGGTCGGCCGCCTGCGCAGCCGGCTTGGTGGTCATCGAATTGGTGGCGGAGATCGCGAAGTCGCAACTGTTGACCCCGCGCTCTTCGAACAGGAAGCGGTTGCCGATGGCCGCGATGGCTTCGCCCGCCGCACTGGCGTCGGGCATGCCGGTGTACGCATAACTGGTGGCCGGCACCGGCACCCGCATGCCGTTGCCCAAAGTCCAGATACCATTGGCCACCGAGTTCGAAAAGGCCAGCCATTCAGGCTGCGCGCGCCTGATCATGGCCTTGTTCCAGTTGGCGCGTCCGCAATCCTCGTTGCGCGCCACCAGCAGACTGCCGTCGCTGCTGGCGTCGCGCCCTACCGCGATACTGGTGCACATGCTGCCCTCCCGGTTACGTCACACATGCGTCAAGACAGCGCGCTGGCGATGCAAGGCGCCAGCGCCGCGATGGGATCAAAACGGCCTATGGTGCGGCCGGGGCCTGGGCCTTGAGCCAGTTGTCGACAACGTCGCGCGGCACGCCGCGGGTGCGGCAATGCATCGCATCGGTGCCCAGCCACGGGAACGCCGGTTTGCCTGCAATACCGATGACCTGGTAGCCGGGCAGCGCTTCCCTGTAGGTCGTCAACGCCTGCTGGTCGAACTGCTCATGGCCAGGGCCGGCCAGCGGCACGTACACACACTGGTTGAGGATCAGGCTATTGGTATAGGCGGCCGTCGTGGCGCCGTTGTCGGGGCCGGGAATGTACATGTCCTGCACCATGGTGCGATAGACGCGGAAACCGTCATCGGCGAACGATTGCGCGATCCGGTCGAACGCCTGGTTGGTGGCCGCATCCTGCGACTGTGCGATCAAGACCTTGTCGTCGGCCAGGAACTTGCCCCAGCAATCGACGTGGCCGATATAGGTGCCGGTCGGATCGGACAGCACGTGGTACGACGCGATGCCCATGAAGCGATTGAGCTGCTGCAGGATGTAGTCCAGCCGCCGTTCGAGCACCGCCGGCGAGGGGTTCGTGTTGTCGTCCTCGTCCCTGGTGGGCAGCTCGTTCTGGGTTGCCACCAGATACGACGAAGCGATCTTGTTCTGGCCGGTCACCATGTAGTTGCCGCCCACATCGAGCAGGCCGGTGAAGTACCAGTCGTGCACGGGCAGCGGCGCCAGCGTGCGCGGGTTCTGCTTCTGGTTGCCCCAGCTGGCCTTGTTCCACGCCCGGATGGGTGCGTTGAGGAAGTCGGAAAAGGCAATCGCGGCATAGTCGTCATTCGGGCGGAAAATGCCGAGACCAAGATGCGGATCGACACCCTCGGCCCCGTCCACCAGGCCGACGCTGCCACCGCCCAGCGTCGTGTAAGTGTGCTTGGCGATGGCGTAGGCGCCGGTGACATTGTTGCGCATCCACCAGGGGCCGAAGTCGCGCGTCCAGAAGGTGTCGGTGTCCCACGGCACCAGGTGCAGATGGGCCGGGTAGTAGGTCAGTTGCAGGCGCTCCGCTTCTGCGGCAAGGCTCGCGTCGATCACCGGCTTCATCGCGGCGTCATCGCACAATACGAAAATATGCACCGGATTGCCCGTGTCGTTCTGCTGCATCCGGACGATGAGCTCATCCGGTATGCCGAACGCACGCGGCCCTGACGGCGTCAGTTGCGCGCGCGTCGTCGGCGGCGCCTGCACCCCGGGATACGCGATCAGCAGGCCACCCATCGGGGCGTACTCGGGAATGGCGCTGACCGGCTGTGGCGTGTCATCACGGTAGATTTGGCTGGCTGGCGGCGGTGCAGTGCCGACCTGGGACTGGAACGCCATGGCCAGTTGGCGGGGCGTGGGGCGCTTCGGGCGCGTCAACTGCATCAGATGAGAGGACTTCGTCAGATCAAGCGACATTGTGTTCTCCAGGGGTTGGATCAAGCATCGATTTTTCTTACCGCACACCAGCAAAGCAGCGCTGCAGGATTGCATTAATAACACTTTTTAATTTGAAATAAAGACATGCTGACGGCTCACAAGCTCACTGTTTGAGCAAGCTCAACAAAGGCGAAAAAGATTGCCGACCAGACGCAACGGGGCCGCCATCGGATGGCATTTGCGGCGGTTGAACGGATGAAGACATGCGGTGTCGATCACGGTGACGCTGCGTTAAATGCCGCGCGACATGCCGTCATGTCATCGCCAGGTTGTTCTGCGTTCGTGAAGTCACGCACGGACTCCACGCGCCCTGGCCGCGCATCCTGAGGTTTTAAGGAGATACCCATGTCAGATAATCTTTCGAACCGAGGCAACCCCGACCGTAACCTGATCAGTCTCACGGAAGCCCACGAGGTCCGCTATTGGACTGAAGCCCTGGGCATCAGTAAAGAAGAGCTGGAGCGCGTGGTTGGCCAGGTGGGCAACAGTGCAGCCAAGGTGCGCGAGCACTTGAACAAGTAATGCCGCGCTTACTCGAGCAAAACAACACGCCGGTCTGGTTCATTACCGGCTGTTCAACCGGCCTGGGCCGGGCTCTGGCTGAACTGATCGTCCAGCGCAGTTGGCGCGTGGTGGTTACCGCGCGCGACAAGGACGCCATCGCAGACATTGAAAACAGTGCACCGGATCGCGTGCTCGCGCTGTCGCTGGATGTCACGCGCCCTGACGACATTGCTGCAGCCGTTGCTGCGACGCGCGAACGATTCGGACGCATCGATGTTCTGGTCAACAACGCCGGCTACGGTTATCAAAGCACCGTCGAAGAAGGTGACGACGCGGAAATTCGTGCGCAGTTCGACACGAACGTCTTCGGCCTGTTTGCGATGACGCGGGCGGTCCTTCCGCTGATGCGCGAGCAGCGCAAGGGCAACATCCTCAACATCACGTCTGTCGCTGGCCTTATCGGTTACCCGGGGTCGGGCTACTACGCCGCTTCGAAGCATGCGGTCGAGGGCTGGTCGGACGCGCTGCGCGCCGAGGTGCTTCCGCTGGGGATTGGCGTGACGTGCGTCGAGCCTGGCCCGTTTCGCACGGATTGGGCGGGCCGCTCTCTGCGCCAGACGACGAGCCGGATTGCCGATTACGCCGATACGGCGGCAAAGCGCCTGGCTGTCACCAAAGAAACCAGCGGCGCGCAGGCGGGTGACCCGGTCAGGGCCGCGCAGGCCATGGTCACGATTGCAAATGGCGCCGACGCGCCACGGCATCTTGTGCTGGGCGCCTGGGGCTTCGATGCGGTTGTTGAGCGCCTTGAGCAACGTGTCCGCGACATCTCGCTGCAACGTGATCTGAGTCTGTCTGCCGACTTTGATGACGGAGCATGAACCTTTTTATTGACGAGCAGTTTTCTCATGTCTCGTTTTGGAGAATTTAATGAAACCCTATGTTATTTGCCACATGATGTCGTCCATCGATGGCCATGCACTGACCGATGGCTGGGATCGACCATTCAAGAAAGCTGCGGGCGAGCTGTATGAAAAGCTCGCCGCAACGTTTGAATTCGATGGCTGGATTTGCGGCCGCACGACCATGGAAGAAATCGCCCATGGCGAAGGTTATCCAAAAGGATTGGCAAAGGAGCCGATTCCGCGCACGCCCTATTTCGCCAAGCGTGACGCGAAGACCTACGCCATTGCCATCGATGGTCACGGCAAGGTTGCCTGGAAGAGCAATGAAGCGCTCGGCTCGCACGTGGTTGCGGTGCTGACGGAAGCCGTGTCGGATGACTATCTGGCTTATCTGCAGTCGATCGAGGTCTCGTATTTCTTCGCCGGCAAAACCGAGATCGATCTGGCGCAGGTCGTGCAGACCCTGGCCGATGAACTGGGCACGAAGCGATTGATCGTCGAAGGCGGCCCGCACGTCAGCGGCTCCTTCGTCAACGCTGGCCTGGTCGATGAAGTCAGCGTCTTGATACTGCCGCTGATCGACGGGCGTGGCCATCATCCTGCGTCGTTTGAAATTGCCGAGGAGGCCTGGAAGCAGCCGAGTTACCTGAAACTCGATTCGGCCGAGGTTCAGGACAGTGGCGGTGTTTGGCTGCGTTACAAGCGGTCATAACGTTTTTGGCGCGCGACGATCTTTGATTCACGCGCGCCAACGTTCGATCCACGGTCTGTCTGAATGGATCGAGGGTCCGGGGCCATCAGGGCCGGCCGGGGATCATGCGCTTCGCTTGCCAGGTCGCTTGCCCAGAGCGATTCCTGGCTTCTCGACGTAGTGGTATGCGATGCCAGACAGCCCCAGGGTGACCAGCGCCAGCACTGCAACAAACACCCAGTATATTGGCACCGACATGTCAGCCGTCGCATCTTTGCCGACAACGAAATTTATCGCTGCAAACAGCACGATGCCATGGATTAAATAGATGCCGTAAGCGAGTTCGCCGAGCCTGTAAGACGTCGGCAGCGAGAACAGGCCAAACATGTCGGCACCGCCAGCAATCAAGCAAAAGGCGGCGATCAGCGCGATACACGGCGCAATCTGCAGCAGATTGTCGAATTGAAGCGCCGCAGCTAGACAAAGCAGCACCAATACCGATGCCATCTTTTTTTCACAGAATCGGGTAAATCTGGGGTCCCGCACCAGGTACGCGGCCAGGATGCCACCCAAAAATACGGCTGCAAATCGACTATTCAAGCCAATCCGCCACCCGATGAACAGCGCTGCGACCGAGACCAGCAACAAGAGCCAACCTGGACGTTGCCCCACAGCCAGCGAAATCAATGGCAGCGCCAGATAGAAACACCACTCATAGCGGAGCGACCACGTCACGCCAGCCATGATGATCCAGGAATCGGTGTGGCCGTTGAGCGGCGCGGCGGTAGGAATCGTGAACAACAACCATTTCGCGACGGCGAGGAAAATCGCTTGCAAGCTATCGACGATGCGCCAGTCTGACAGGTAGGCAACGGTTAGAAAAACAAATACCAGAACCACGTAATAGAGCGGCGCAATACGGAAAAAACGGCCGATGAAAAATGCTTTCCAGTCAAACCTGCGCCCCCGCGCATTCACTAGCTTGTCATAGAATAAAAAACTCGTGATCATGAAAAACATGAGAACGCTGGCCTGACCGAGAGGTCCGTACAAATTTGGCCGGGGTACATCCCATCTGCCTGTCTGGACCAATACGAACCACATGCACGCATGGTGCAACATCACGAACAGTGCGAGATATCCGCGCAAGCCATTGATCGTGCCAAACCGCATCGGTGGAGGACGCTTGCCTTCAAATAGAAACGTCACTTTTATCGCCAGAAATGCCAACAGCGTTAAAGCTATAGCGAAGACAGGATTAGAAATATTCATATAAATTGGGGAAGGTAGTTACCTTGCAATGGGAACAAGGGTGACGGGAACTTCACCGAGCGCACCTTCGTGCCAAGTGCCCCAGCGATCCGACTATCTTGAAGTACGCCCGCAGCCAGCTCTCGCACGCCAACAGGAAGATCACAGACCGCATCTGTCGGCAACGTTCGGACTTGGTCAAACCACTGGGGTATTCATTTGCATGGCACAGCCCGAATCTATAGTAAAACGGGCAAAAAAAATCCTCCGAGTCTGGAGGATTTTTTTCGTCAAATCAACGGCTTGTGTTCTTGGCGGAGAGAGGGGGATTCGAACCCCCGGTAGGCTATGAACCTACACACGCTTTCCAGGCGTGCGACTTAAACCACTCATCCATCTCTCCTGATGGTCGACGTGCGCGTTCCACGAAGCCGCTCATTATAACAACAATTCCTGGTAGTACAAGACCGATCCTGCAACGTCCCGCTGACCTCTTTCCTCGCACCACCTCTGAATGGTATCGTTCCCGGCTGGCCTGCCCCTCTGGCACGCTACCCGCAACGGATACGTCGTGAAACGCACATCACTTTATCTCATCATCTTCGCCGTGGCCGCAGCTGGCGCCGGCGCCGGCTCCTGGCTCGTGAACCGCACCCCGGCCGGGGCGCCGGAAACAAAGCCTGCCCCCGCAGCAGCCGCCAGCACCCAGGACGCCAGCGCCATCGCAACCGAGCTGCGCGCCATGCTCGACGCCTACCGCAAAATCATTGTGCTGACCCACGACGAGGCCACCCTGCCCGCCGCCGAGCGCGCCCAGGCAAACCGCATCGGCCAGCAGCTGTTCCACGAAAACCAGGAACGCATCGGCCGCGTGGAGACCGCCCTGGCCACCCTGATCGCGTCAAACAACCCACGCCGCTTCGACGCCATCAGCACCTTGCTCGACTACATCGAGTCGGGCGACGGCCTGTACGACGCCGACCGCCTGGCGTTTCGCGAAACGCTGCGCAGCCTGCAGGCGCAGATCGCCAGCGATTCGTCGCTCGCCGCGATCAAGCTGCACAAACGGATCTCGGAAGACCTCGACGCACTGGCCGAGATCGAGCGCAATTACGAGAAGGAGATCCGCGCGATCTTCGGGCGCTACGATACGCGCGCGATCGAGCTGAAACGCGAGAAGTGGGACAGCTACATCGCCTACCTGAAAAAGCTCTACTCGCGCGAACGCATCCTGAAGGAATACGGCGTCGTGCTGCCCTACCCCGCTGCGCCCGAGCCAGAACCTGATGTCCCCGAGCCGGCCGCGCCAGCGCAGGCCGGGCGCGAAGGCGCCGAGATCTTCGGCAAGTCGCTCCCTAAAAAGACCGTACTGCTCACCTTCGACGACGGTCCGCACCGCCGCTACAGCGAAGAAATCGCCGCAATCCTCAAGCAGTACAACGCGCCGGCGATCTTCTTCAACGTCGGGCGCAACCTCGGTGCACTCGATGCGCAGGGTGCAGCCAAGCTGAGCGCCAATGCCCAGGTAAGCCGCAAGCTCAAGGACGCCGGTTACGTGCTGGCCAATCACAGCCTCACGCATGCGCAGTTGTCCAAGCAGACGGGCGCGAAGCTCAAGTCCGAGATCCTCGATACCGACACGCTGCTCAAGGCGGTCGATCCGCAGCGCTCATCGCTGTTTCGCTTTCCGTACGGCGCGCGCAATCGGGAGGGCATGCAATTGCTGGCCGATGCGCAGCTCACATCGATGATGTGGAATATCGATTCGCTCGACTGGGCCGACCCGGTGCCGTCGTCGATCGCCGACCGCGTGCTGCGCAGCGTCGAGAAGGAAGGCCGCGGCATCATCCTGTTCCACGATATCCACGAGCGCACCGTCAAGGCGCTGCCGATGATTCTCGAGCGCCTGGCCGCTGAGGGTTACCAATTTGCCGGCTGGGATGGCACCACGTTCCAGGTCGACAGCAAGGCAGCGCCGGCGCCGGCGCCACGCGCGGCGGCCACCGGCTACGCCAATTCGTGGGCGATCCTGGTGGGGATCGACAATTATCCGAAGTGGCCACGCCTGGAGTATGCGGTGCGCGATGCCGAGGGCGTCGAGCGGCTGCTGGTGCAGAAGTTCGGCTTCGCGCAAGAGCGCGTGATCACGCTGAAGAATGAGCAGGCCACACGCCAGGGCATCCTGGCCGCGTTCCACGATCGCCTGGCCCACGGCGGCTTGCAGCCGAACGACCGCGTGTTCGTATTCTTTGCCGGGCATGGCGCCACGCGTAAACTCAGTTCTGGGCGCGACCTTGGCTACATCGTGCCGTTCGACGCCGACCCAAATAACCTGGCCACCGATGCGATCCCGATGACCGAAATCCAGAACATCGCCGAGAGCCTGCCCGCCAAGCATGCGCTATTCGTGATGGACGCCTGCTACAGCGGCCTTGGCCTGACACGCGGCGCGGCCAATGCGTCGTTCTTGCGCGATAACGGGCGCCGCCTGGGCCGGCAGATGCTGACCGCCGGCGGCACCGACCAGCTGGTGGCCGATGGCGGACCGAATGGCCACTCGGTCTTTACCTGGACGCTGATGCAGGGCCTGGGCGGCAAGGGTGACCTGAATGGCGATGGCCTGATCACGGCCACCGAGCTGGCGGCGTATGTGGCGCCGGCCGTGTCGAGCGTGTCGCAGCAGACGCCGGCCTTTGGCAGCCTGCCGGGCTCGGAAGGCGGCGACTTCGTGTTCGAGCTGCCGGAAGAAACGGAGTTCCTCACGGCCGGCACGGCGCAGTTGTCGAACGATGCGATTGCGCTCAACACGCGGCTCGATGCGCAGGCGTCGAAGGCAACGGGCACGGTGGTGGTCAAGGATCTGCAGGGTGGCGAGACGCGGCTCAAAGCGCCGGCGGCGGTGCCGGTGTCAAGCCGGCAGCAGGCGCAGCGGGCCAATGATCTGGGGTTGCAACTGTATCGGGAGAAGCAGTACGCGCAAGCCGAGGCGCAGTTTACCGAGGCGCTCAAGCTGCGGCCGGACTTTGCGCTGGCGGCGAACAATCTGGGCTTCGTGTTTTACAAGCAGGATCGTTTTGTCGAGGCGGCGCGCTGGTTTGAAAATACGGTCAAGATCGATCCGTCGCGGGCGATTGCGTATCGCAATCTGGGCGATGCGTATGTGCGGTCGAAGCAGCCGCAGAAAGCCAAAGCGGCGTTCACGACGTATCTGGAATTGGCACCGACCGGCGCGGGTGCGGCGTATGCGAAGGAGCAGTTGCAAAAGTTGTGATGGTGGTGAGCGTCATAAAAAATGCCCGTGTTCGCAATGCGACCACGGGCATTTTTTTCACCGGCCCGCAGGCCGGTGCAGACGCTTGCGATTACGCCGATTCTTTCAGCTGCTCCAGGATCGCTGGATTTTCGAGCGTCGACACATCCTGCGTGATGTTCTCGCCCTTGGCCAGCACGCGCAGCAGGCGGCGCATGATCTTGCCTGAACGGGTTTTTGGCAGGTTGTCGCCGAAGCGGATTTCCTTCGGCTTGGCGATCGGACCGATCTCCTTGCCCACCCACGCACGCAGTTCATTGGCGATTTTCTTGGCTTCTTCGCCAGTTGGCCGCGCGCCCTTGAGCACGACGAAGGCGCAGATCGATTCGCCCGTCGTGTCGTCCGGCCGCCCCACCACCGCAGCTTCTGCCACCAGCGAATTGGCGACCAGCGCCGATTCGATTTCCATCGTGCCCATGCGGTGACCCGACACGTTCAGCACATCGTCGATGCGGCCCGTGATCGTGAAGTTGCCCGTGTCCTTGTTGCGGATCGCGCCATCGCCCGCCAGGTAGTATTTGCCACCCAGCTCGTCCGGGAAGTAACTGGTGCGGAACCGGTCCGGGTTGTTCCAGATGGTGCGGATCATCGACGGCCATGGGCGCTTGACGACCAGGATGCCGCCCTGCCCGTTTGGCACATCGGCGCCGGCTTCATCGACAATCGCGGCCATGATGCCCGGCAGCGGCAGCGTGCACGAACCCGGCACCATCGGCGTCGCGCCCGGCAGCGGCGTGATCATGTGGCCGCCCGTTTCGGTCTGCCAGAAGGTGTCGACGATCGGGCAGCGTTCGCCGCCGACGTTCTTGTAGTACCACATCCAGGCTTCCGGATTGATTGGCTCGCCGACCGAACCCAGCAGGCGCAGGCTCGACAGGTCCGAATTCTTTGGATGCACCTTCTCATCCACGTCCGACGCCTTGATCAGCGAGCGGATCGCCGTTGGCGCCGTGTAGAAGATGCTGACTTTGTGCTTTTCGATCGTCTTCCAGAAGCGGCCGGCGTTCGGGAAGGTAGGCACGCCCTCGAACACGACCTGCGTGCCGCCGACGGCCAGTGGGCCATAGGCGATGTAGGTGTGGCCGGTGATCCAGCCGATGTCGGCGGTGCACCAGAAGACGTCGTCGGGCTTCAGGTCGAACGTCCACTTCATGGTCAGCGCGGCCCACAGCAGGTAGCCGCCGGTCGAGTGCTGCACGCCTTTCGGGGTGCCGGTCGAGCCGGACGTGTAGAGGATGAACAGCGGGTGCTCGGCGTCGACCCATTCCGGCTCGCAGTCGGCCGACTGGCCTTCGACCAGCTCGTGCAGCCACAGGTCGCGGCCTTCCTTGAAAGCGACGTCGCCGCCGGTGCGGCGATAGACGATGACGTCCTTGACGGTGTCACAGCCGCCCATGCCCAGGGCTTCGTCGACGATGGCTTTGAGCGGCAGCGACTTGCCGCCGCGCTGCTGCTCGTCGGCCGTGATGACCGCAACTGCGCCGGCGTCGATGATGCGCTCCTGCAGCGATTTGGCGGAGAAGCCGCCAAATACCACCGAGTGAGTCGCGCCGATACGGGCGCAGGCCTGCATCGCGCTGATGCCTTCGACCGACATCGACATGTAGATGATGACGCGGTCGCCCTTCTTGATGCCGCGCGACTTGAGCGCGTTGGCGAATTTGCAGACACGCTCGTGCAGCTCGCGGTAGGTCACGCGGTTGACGGCGCCGTCGTCGGCTTCGAAGATGATCGCGGTCTTGTCGGCGTTGCCGTTTTCAAGGTTGCGGTCGAGGCAGTTGTACGACGCATTGAGCTGGCCGTCGCCGAACCATTTGTAGAACGGCGCGTCAGACTCGTCGAGCGTGCTGGTAAATGGCTTGTGCCAGTCGAGGTTCTCGCGCGCCAGGCGCGCCCAGAAACCTTCGTAGTCGCTGGCCGCTTCGGCGCACAGCTTGTCGTAGGCGGCCATGCCGCTGACGGTGGCGTTGGCGGCAAAGTCGTGCGGCGGCTGGAATACGCGGTGTTCTTGCAGGCCCTGGGATTGCTCTTGCGTCGTCTCGTTCTCGGACATGTCAGTCTCCATTCTAGTTAGTGGGTTATGCCGATACCATAGGGGCGCTCGCTTACTGAGCCCTTACACACCTGCCCCCGGCGACCGGCAGATGCCGCCTGCCTCATTCTAACGCCGTCGCTTGCAAAGCGGACAAGTGCGCGCCAGACGACACCGTAACGCTGGCGCCGGTGTAAAATGCCGTGCTGAATTTTCTCGCATTTCCTGGAGTTCCATCCCGATGTCGTCTCTGCCCCCGAACCAGCCTTTTCGCAAGCTGTCGCCCCTCAATTCGCTGATTTTCTCGAGCCGCTGGCTGCAACTGCCGCTTTATTTGGGCCTGATCCTGGCCCAGTGCGTCTACGTCTTTCACTTCTGGGTCGAACTCGTCGACCTGATTGGCGCTGCCATGGGCAATGCCGATTCGCTCAAACACATCATCGATGCCGTCAGCGTTCCGGGCGCCTTGCGCCCTACCCGGCTCAATGAAACCATCATCATGCTGGTCGTGCTCGGCCTGATCGATGTGGTGATGATCTCGAACCTGTTGATCATGGTGATCATCGGGGGTTACGAGACGTTCGTGTCGCGCATGCACCTGGATGGTCACCCGGACCAGCCAGAGTGGTTGTCGCACGTGAACGCGTCGGTCCTGAAGACCAAGCTGGCAATGGCGATCATCGGCATTTCGTCGATTCATCTACTCAAGACCTTCATCAACGCGTCGTCCTACGATGTGAAGACGCTGTTCTTCCAGACCCTGATCCACTTCGCGTTCCTGCTCTCGGCCATGGCGATTGCCTACACCGACCGCATCGTGATGAGCACGCACAACGACAAGCATTCTTAAAACAGAACCTTCCTGGTACTTCTGAAAGAGCGAACATGGCAACCGTGATTACCCAAGACGACCTGATCGAATCGGTCGCGGCAGCACTGCAGTACATCAGCTACTACCACCCTGCGGATTACATCCAGCACCTGGCGCGCGCCTACGAGGCCGAGCAGAGCCCGGCCGCCAAGGATGCGATCGCCCAGATCCTGACCAATTCGCGCATGTGCGCCGAAGGCAAACGCCCGATCTGCCAGGACACCGGCATCGTCAACGTGTTCCTGAAAATCGGCATGGGCGTGCGCTTCGAGGGTTTCACGGGCACCGTCACGGATGCCGTCAATGAAGGCGTGCGCCGCGCCTACAACTTCGCCGACAACAAGCTGCGCGCATCGATCGTCGCCGACCCGCATTTCGAGCGCAAGAACACCAAGGACAACACCCCGGCCGTGGTGCACATGGAGCTGGTCGAGGGCGAGACCGTCGACGTGAAAGTCGCTGCCAAGGGCGGCGGCTCGGAAAACAAAACCAAGTTCGTCATGCTCAATCCGTCCGACTCGCTGGTCGACTGGGTGCTGAAAACCGTGCCGCTGATGGGCGCGGGCTGGTGCCCGCCGGGCATGCTCGGCATCGGCATCGGCGGCACCGCCGAGAAGGCGATGCTGATGGCCAAAGAGTCGCTGATGGAAGACATCGACATGTACGAGCTGCGCCAGCGCGGCCCGAACAACAAACTCGAAGAACTGCGCATCGAGCTGTGCGACAAGATCAACGCGCTGGGCATCGGCGCGCAGGGTCTGGGCGGCCTGACCACGGTGCTGGACGTGAAGATCAATATGTACCCGACCCACGCGGCCTCGAAACCCGTGGCGATGATCCCGAACTGCGCCGCCACGCGCCACGCGCACTTCGTGCTGGACGGCTCGGGCCCGGTCTACATCGAACCGCCTGCACTGTCGAGCTGGCCTGATGTGAACTGGACGCCGGACACGCAGAAATCCAAACGCGTCGACCTGAACACGCTGACCAAGGAAGAAGTCGCTTCGTGGCAGCCGGGCCAGACGCTGCTGCTCAACGGCAAGATGCTGACGGGCCGCGACGCCGCGCACAAGCGCATCCAGGACATGCTGGCCAAGGGCGAATCGCTGCCTGTGGACTTCACCAACCGCGTGATCTATTACGTCGGCCCGGTCGATCCGGTCGGCGACGAAGTGGTCGGCCCGGCTGGCCCGACGACCGCTACGCGCATGGACAAGTTTACCGACATGATGCTCGAGCAGACCGGCCTGATCTCGATGATCGGCAAGGCCGAGCGCGGCCCGGCCGCAATCGAGTCGATCAAGAAGCACCAGTCGGCCTACCTGATGGCGGTCGGCGGCTCGGCGTACCTGGTCTCGAAAGCGATCAAGTCGGCGACCGTGGTCGGCTTTGCGGACCTGGGCATGGAAGCGATCTATGAATTCGACGTGACCGACATGCCAGTGACCGTCGCCGTCGATTCGACCGGCACGTCGGTCCACACGACCGGCCCGAAGGAATGGTCGGCCAAGATCGAATCGCTGCGCGGCGTGCCGATCAACGTCGCATAACACCTCTCCCCTTCAGCATGGTTTCCACCACGCTTTCCCACGACGCCCCGGTCGGCATGTTCGACTCGGGCGTCGGCGGTCTCTCGGTGCTGCGCCACATCCAGGCGCAGCTGCCGCATGAACACCTGTTGTATGTCGCCGATTCCGGCTATGCGCCGTATGGCGACAAGCCGGAAGCGCTGGTCATTGCGCGTGTGCTGGCAATTGCCGACTTCCTGATTGGTCAAGGCGCGAAGGCGATTGTCGTGGCGTGCAATACGGCGACCGTGGCGGCCGTGCGCGTGCTGCGTGAGACGCATCCGGGGATGCCGGTCGTGGGGGTGGAGCCGGGGTTGAAGCCGGCTGCTGCACTCACCCGCAATGGCAAGGTGGGCGTACTGGCCACCGAGCGCACGCTGCGCGGCGCCAAGTTCCTGCAACTGCGCGACCAGATCCATCTCGATACGGGCGTCGACTTCCTGCTGCAGTCGTGTGTCGGCCTGGCCGACCAGATTGAATTTGGCGAGGTTGAATCGAGCGTCACGACAGCCATGCTGGATCGCTTCATTGCGCCGCTGCTGGCGCAGGATGCCGATACTCTGGTGCTGGGCTGCACGCACTATCCGCTGGTGCGTGGAGCGATCGAGCGGCTGCTGGTGGATGCAGGGCGTGGTGACGTCGCGCTGGTGGATACCGGGGATGCTGTGGCGCGGCAACTGGCGCGCTTGCTGGTGGCTGGTGGGTTGGCGCGGACTGTGGGCACTGAGGGGCTGTCAGCTGGCCTGACGGGCTATACGACGGCCAGTGCGGCGGCGCTGACGGCGGCGTTTCGCAGCCTGCTGGGGATCGATCCGCCCGTGTACGCGGTCGACATTGCCGAGCCGCAAGCGCCCTCTGCTTCGCCATGCAATTAAATTTGCAAGCACGGGCTAAAGTTTATATAATCTTGTTCTGTCGCGGAAACAACGAGACAGATGTAGTAGTTCAGTGGTGGCTGTAGCTCAGTTGGTAGAGTCCAGGATTGTGATTCCTGTTGTCGTGGGTTCGAGCCCCATCAGCCACCCCACAGAATGCAAGTAAAAAGCCCAGTCTTCGGACTGGGCTTTTTGCGTTCTGATCCCAGGAATAGCCGGAGTTAAAAAGCAGGGGTCAGGTCTGACATTCGGACACGTCCTCAGCACTAAGCCTTTAGTCCTCACCGCACAGCGTCGAGGTTCCTTGCTCAGCAAACTTCCTCAGCTCTTGTTGCTCTGTTAGCCTGAGCTCGTGTCCGAATGTCAGACCTGACCCTGGCTCCCAGATCTGACCCTGGCTCCCCTGGTTCCCTGACCCTAGCTTCCGGCTTCCCTAGCTTCCACTTTATTGTAGCCAATCATCGTTCTGCAAAAGTCAATATCGCAGCGCTGGAAGCGCTGAAATGCGACTTTGGTTGATGTTCGCCAATTTTCATCAGGCATACCTCAGTATTATCCATAGGCAATTACACGTTCCATATATCAACATTAACCAAATGAAGATGGAGTCCGGTATGAAACTGACGCCTAAAGTAATCAGTCCCAGCAGAAGGAGCCGTGGTCAAGGCATGACCGAATACATTGTCATCGTTGCCTTGATTGCAGTTGCCGCCATAGCGATTTACCAGCTATTCGGCGCCACCCTTCGCAATCAGACCGCTGCTGTCGCCATGGAAGTTGCTGGTAAAGACGGGTCCACGGCAATTACCCAAGCCGGAACAGCGGCAGGTAAGGCCGTGACACAGGCCAAGGACCCAACCAAGGGTTCCTTGTCGACGTATGGCAATCAGGCCAAGGACGGTCAGCAGTAGTCACCGTGCATTCAGCCGCTGTCCACAGCGGCTTTTTTACGTTCTGCACGTTGGCCCCCGCCTCCAGACTGCAACCGCTACAGCATTTGAGAGAGTGTGCGCGTCATGTACAAACATCATCGTCCGGCATTGTCGATAAATAATCTGCACCACCAGCGTGGACAAGCGCTGATTTACGGTCTGTTCACCCTCATTGGGGGCCTGGCTGCCTTGTTCTTCCTTTTCAACACAGGTCAACTTACTGCGGAAAAGTCGAAGCTCGTCAACACTGCAGATGCGGTTGCATACAGCGCCGGTGTCATGCACGCGCGGGCACTCAATTTCGACGCATATACGAATCGGGCGCTCATGGCTAACGAGGTGATGATCGCCCAAGCAGTCAGCATCGCTTCCTGGAGCAGCCATGTTGTCCGGCATACCGAAAATATCCCGCCTTTGATGTGTCAGAGCTCTTATGCCAGACCAGTTGTATTACTGCTCGTGACATACATTCCGGTCTGCTACATGCTGAGTTTTGGACCGGCTTCCGCAATTGCGCAGAGCACCGATGCCGCGGTCAGCCTCGCGGCCTCAGGGACAATTGGCCTGTCAGAAACTGCGAAGCGGGCGCTCCAAAGTGCACAAACGCTGATGAAGGCGACATTGATTCCTGCGCGCGGAGCAGTCATGCAAGCCGTCGCAGATGCCAACTATCTCGGAGACGGCGTGGTTCACGTTGACGAGGTCCCTCTTGCGGACGATTTCCTGGGTTTCAGTGAGCTGTATTCAGAAAATGACCGGACCCGCTTCAAAAGTGCGGTGACCCAGGCTGCAGACCTGGACGGTTTTGTAAAAAAGCGCTCGTGGACGTCAAAGAATAGCTTCCCGTGCATTCTTGGCCTCAAGGCAGAGTTCCGACGGCGTGGCGGCACCGAACTGATCGGATTTGACGAGTGGAAGGCCATGGATACAGCATCGCTGCATGAATGGCACTGGAAGATACCCACCTTCGGCCTGCCCAAGTGCGAGCATGATGAGATGGCGCTTGGTTATGGCACTCAGAGTGCGACGCATGGCAACCCGGATGATTCGGGCGCAGAGTATGGCAACTCGCGCAATGACAATCCAGGTGCAAGTGCCGATGCTGATGCCAACGGCCGCAGTGTGCAATACAGCGGCGTGCCACGGTTCTACGATCTCTCCCCATCACAATTGGCGATGCCGTCCCCCGCGCTCAGGTTCTCGATCCGACTTACCCGCGAGAAGTCACAAACCCGCACATCAGAAGGTCTTTCAGTCATCAAACCAACTGGCAAATTGGCTCTCTATGACGGGAAAGCAAAGTCGGATGTTTTGTCAGCAGTATCGACATCGGAAGTGTTCTTTGAACGTCCAGCCCCGCGCAGCGACGACAAGACGGAATTGGCAAGTCTGTTCAACCCGTTCTGGCAAGTTCGCCTGGCGCCTACGTCGGCAGCGAATCTCGCCCAGGCGATGGCAAGAGGGGGGCCACAATGAGCAACTCATTCTATGTCGCCAAGCGAACGGCAGCAGGACTTGATTGCTGGTCGTGTCCGCGGAAGCAGGTGCTTTTGGCTCTCTGTGCAGCCATTGTTGCGATGCCAGTCAAGGCGACAACGGAGGCTGAACTTGCGCGCGCAAACAAGCCGATGCCGCATCAGGCCGTAGGCGACGACAGCAGCACGGTCAAGGTACATTTCACACGACTGGATAGTTACCTCGACGGAAGACTTGGCAATGTATCCGGGTTGGCGCAACTAAAGGCGCAGACGCAACAATGCGTGCGAGAACATCGGGAAACTGGCAGGCCAATAAACCCACCCCGTGCCTGGCCAGACTACTTGTTGAGCCATCGAACAGACCTGTACACGTCTGCGAACAGGACCATCACGTATCAGTCCGGCTTGGCGTATGCCCTTTTGGAAGTCGACTGCAGCCTGCACGAAACCGCGGATGAGACTGCGGAACTCAGCTCCACCATGGGCACGTGCATCATCGACTTGCGCAAGAAGACCGCCACTGGCGTCTGCGATGCACGAGCTCACGCAACGGCGCGTGCCCGCGTACGTGTCCCAGCCTCAAGCGTGGCTGAGGTCGACGAAGCGCTTCGCAAGTCTCCCGACAACCCGGGACTCGCGGCGCTTGCGGCAGTGATGCGCCAGCATCCGGTGTCGGTCAAACGTGAACGCAAAATGATTCTCGGGCTCGAGTGCGAGGTCTGGGACAATCCATTCACCTCGCAAAGAAAGGACTGTCTTTCTCTGGGCGGCTCATTTACCGCATCGCATCTCAACGGTGAACATCATCAGTCGAACATGACGTTGGAAACAACGTCGGTCGGCGGCATCCAGGCGCATGCTGTCGAAGCAAAGCTCGACGTCATGGTGAATAGCGCCGTCTTCGCGCCCTACCTGAATGCCGGATTTACAATCACCAACAGGGCGCCGCGCAAATGACACAGCAAAGACCACGCGTGCGCAACAAGGTTACTTGTTTTCGCAAGCGCTGCATGCAGCGCCATGCACACCATTACCGTCAATGCGGACAGGCTCTCACCGAGTTTCTCGTCGTTTCGCTCGCGCTGATTCCCCTCATTCTGCTGATCCCTCTGATTGCAAAATACCAGGACGTCTCATATGCGGTGCAGATGGCAAGCCGGTATGTGGCATTTGAGGCGACCACCCGCAACGACGCGCAAAGCACCTGGAAGACGCCAGCACAATTAAATGATGAAGTCAGACGCCGGTTCTTCAGCAATGCCGACGCTCCGGTTAAGACAGGTGATGTCGCTGGCAATTTCACTGCGCACCAGAACATGTTTTGGCGCGGGCTGAACGGCACGCCACTGATCGCAAACTTCGACAAGGACGTTGCAGTCGGATTCGGTGCAGGCGATGGCACGGATCAGAATGACGCATTCAGCGCCACCGACGACGCAAAGCCATTCAATCAACCAAAAACAGCTGACTGGCTCGGGCTGCAGGCGCACGGCATTTACACCGGCAATGTCAGTGTCACGCTGGCTAACGTGCCACCAGGTCTCAAGGCTTATACGCCCTTGGACAAGATCGACCTGTCTGTCACCCGTCACACAAGCCTCATCGTGGATGGATGGACAGCCAGGGATGCAGTGCAAGTGGAATCACGCATCGATCATCCCATGCTCGTGCCTGCCACCCAATTGCGAGAAGTTTCCTCGGTCGTCGATGCATCTCTGTCCCTGGCCGAGGGCGGGCATATCGACAAACCTCAGTTGGGGCAACTCGACTTTTGGCGCGATATCGTCCCGCCTGATCGTTTGAAGTGACTCACGGATACCACACGCGGTCGTAGCGATACGTCGTGAACGGCGCCGTTGCGCTTTCCCTTGTTCGAGGTCAAGTGTTCTGTTTGCTGAAAGATTCCAATAGGAACTAGCCAGCGATTTCCGACCACTGACATTCTCCGAAGGGTGAGCAATCATGGCAGCTTTGACTACGGCGAGGCGTAGATCATTTCCCGGCTGGCGCCATCACGGGTTGCTCGTGAGCGCATTGCTGTTGACGACAGCGAGTTCTGCCATCAGCCAAACGCCGTGGCCACAGATCGCCATTCCAGAGGGCATCAAGCTGTCCGAACAGGGTGGACCAATCAGCGTGAACGGAATGCCGCTTCAGATGCGTGGATTCACCTCGACCGCGGCACCGGCAAGGGTTGCGGCACTATTTCAGCAGAGCCTCGGGCAACCTCTGATGGACAACACAGTTGGTGTCAAGCGCGTCATTGGACGCTCGCATGGTGCGCACTACGTGACTGTGCAAATAGAGCCTGGCGTGACCGGCACACGCGGCGTAATCGCAGTGACTGAACTCACTGCAGCAATGAGCAACGCAGCGTCTACACGCGCGGCAGATCAACAACTCTTGTCAAGGCTCGCCGCAGGTTTCCAGATTGTCAGCCGCACTGCATCCGAGGATAACCGGCGCCGCGTCGAGCACGTCGTTCTCACCAACACGCACAGCGTCGGACTCAATGCAGCATCTGTCAAAAACATGCTTCGCATCGAAGGCTTTGTTCTGGAACGCGAGACCACCCCAGGCGGTCAGTCCGGCGTTGATCACAGACCTGCAACGCGTGAAGCCACTACGCTTTTTTTCAGAAAGGCAGGGAGTGAAGCAGTCGCGGTGATTTCCCGCGACGACAAAGGCATGACAGCGGTTGTCCTGAATACCACCCGCTATGCGAACCTCGCCCCATGAGCGACAAGATGACCCACCACACCCTCTCATTGACTGCCGCGCAGCGTGGCCAGTCCAGCATGGAATATCTCGTCGTCTGCGGCGCCCTGGCGCTGGCGCTCGGCATCGGTATGGCAAATGATCAGAGCGTTCTTTGGCAGTTGCTCGAGGCATTCAGAACAGCCTATCAGAACATCAGCTATTCAATTTCTCTCCCGGGCTAAGCGATGAAACTGACTCTCCCCTCGATACCGAAGTTGGGCAAGACATGGGCAGTGCTGGGCGTCGCGCTTGTCATAGGTGGCGTCGCTGCACTGACCACACGCAGTTACCTGAGTCAAAAAATTGAAGCGATCGAGTTGCGCGGAAAATTCGAGACCGTCGACCTGCTGGTCGCAAAATCCCTCATCACGAAAGGCAGCATCGTCGCCGTGGATGACCTCGCCATCCGCAAGATACCCGTCGAATTCGCCCACTCCGGCGCAGTTGCGCCGCAAGATGTACTCAGCGTGGCGGGCAGAGTGAGCAACTACGACCTCAAGCAGGGTGAGATGCTCTTGTCGAGCCAATTGCTGAGCAAACGGCCAGCCACCTTCTCGGCCCGGCTTGAACATGGCCAGCGGGCCATTACTGTCATGGTGGACGAAATCAATTCCATTTCCGGCATGCTCGAACCGGGCGATCTGATCGATTTAATCTTCACCGCTGACCAGAACGGCAAGAAAATTATCCTTCCCCTGCTTCAGCGCGTGCAGGTTATGGCAACCGGCAAACGGTCGGTCGACGACCCCCATGGTGGCGAGGCCGTCCAGTTCGCGACCGTGACTCTCAATACCACGCCAGACGAAGCAAAAAACATCATCCTTGCCCGTGAAACCGGTAAGTTGACGGCGCTGCTACGCAGTCCTGGTGACGATGCGGGCGGCGCCAGAGGTGGCGTCGACCTTGCCACCTGGTTTGGTCCCCATCCTTCGAGCCAGTCCATGGCGCGCGACAGCGGTGTTCCCGTCTTGTACGGTGGCACTGGCGGCACGTTTCCGGCTGAAGCTCTCAGACTCGGGCGATACCGTGGCGCGGCAAAGCCATCAATTCAGCCGCCCGCCTTCGTGACACCACCAATGCTGCCCAATCCCACCAGTCAGCGCATCGCGACCGCCATGTCGCAATAGCACTTCGCCCATCTTGTTCAGCGATGACCGGCGTGCATCGCACTACTGAGTTCGCCCATAACTTGAGCCAAAGCTATGAAAAATCAAGCGAATGATTTGTCGCGTCGCCTCATGTGCATGGGGCTCGTCCTGATCGCGGGAGTTGGTGCGGGGGCGAACATCCCGTGCCGCGCCGATACCATGGCTGTCGCACCGTACGCGCCGATCGCGAAATCCGAAAAGCAGGAACAGGTCGCGGAAATCGAGCTGTTTGTCGGCGAATCGCGCGTATTCCCGACACCCGACGTTGCGCGCATCGCCGTCGGTAACGCACAAGTCATTACCGCAGCCGCATTGGACGATAAAGACACGATTGTCTTCGCCAATGGTCCAGGGACATCGACCCTGTTTGTCTGGAACCAGGATGGGCGCTACCAGCGCATCAAGGTCAATGTGGTACCAGGCGACGTCAGCCGCGTTGCGCGGGAAGTCGCGACCTTCCTGTCCACGATTCCCAACGCAAAAGCGAGTGTCGTGGGTGACAAGGTGATAGTCGAAGGTGACGAATTGTCGGATGCCGACCGCGACAAGGTCGCCGAACTGACCAAGCGCTATCCGCAGATCATCAACTTTACCAGCCCAATTGGCTGGGAACAAATGGTGATGATGGATGTGAAGGTGGTTGAATTTCCCCGAACCGAACTTCGTGACCTGGGCTTGAAATGGAGCGCTGTTGGCGGGGCCGCCATTGGCAGCATCTGGGCCCCGTTCCGGCGTAACGACCAGCGCGGGTTGTCAATCACGACCGGTGGTGGCACGCCACCGGTCACCGCAGGCGATGCCACAACCAACCTCGCGCCGCAGAGCCTGACGGTGCTGAGCGCGCTCAACCTGGGGCTGAGTGCGCAGCTCAACGCACTCGAGCAAAACGGGACCGCCAGCATCCTCGCGGAACCCCAATTGTCTACACGCAGTGGCTATAAGGCTAGTTTTCTGGCCGGCGGCGAAGTCCCCTACTCGGTCGCTACAGTCAACGGCGTCACGGTGCAATTCAAACCGTACGGTATCAAGCTCGATATCGAACCGCACGTAGGACGTAACGGCATCGTGCGGGCCGTCATCGAATCGGAGGTCAGCTCGATTGATGCATCGTTCACGGCCACCAGCGGCCCAGGCTTGCTGACGCGGCGCACCAAGACAGAATTCAATGTCCGTCAGGGCGAAACCATTGTGCTTTCCGGGCTCTTGCAACGCAATAGCAGCACCGACATCGACAAAGTTCCCTTATTAGGTGACCTCCCCATTTTAGGCACCCTGTTTCGCTCCAAACGCTTTCAGAACAAAGAGACCGAGTTGGTGGTCTTTGTCACGCCAACCATTGTGGACAGCCACAGCCCAGGCCTGGTCGACCGAATGAAGCGCGCTGGCGAACGACTGGAGCAACACCTTGGTGCACCACCTTTCCTCACCGATCCGCTACAGCCTGGCCGCGATGCAGGCAAGGTCAACCAGACGCCACCAGCGCAAACACACCGAGCTGCCCCGATTGACCGAGCTAACTAGGTGCGACCATGTTTCAGATCGAGATCAAAAACGCCGACGGTCATGCCCGGCAGCTCGATGTGCCGGATGACTCCACGGTCGGCAGCCGGTCGACCAGCGATATCGTTCTCGACAGCTGGCGCATCAGCAAGGACCATGCGCGGCTGGTCAGGACGCCATCCGGCGTCCTGCTCGAGGACATGGGCACGTTCGTCGGGGTGACGGTGAATGGGGCACGAATCACGAGTCCGCATGGGCCATTGCGCGACACTGACATCATTGCCATTGGACCTTTCACACTGCGCGTGATGGCCCTGCCCGATGCCCCGCCCGCAGTGCAGGCGGCAGCGGCGCATTCGCGCTCCACGAGCGCCCCAGTGCGCAACCTGCGCGCAGCCGAGGAAATTCAAGCGTCGCGGGTCGCGGCTGTAAAGGCGCAACAACAGGTATGGCAAGCGCAGGACGCACGCGATGCCAGGAATGCTGCAACGGCGTCGGTACCCTCGGGGCAAACGCCAGTACCCGAATCCATGCAGACCCCGGATCGAACATCGACCAAATCGACTGCTTTTGCAGTCGTTCTGGCGCCACAGGCAGAGCAGAAGCATCAAGAATTTGAGTGGCGCAAGCGCTTGCATACGATGTTGCTGGAAACAATGGATCTGCGTCGCCATGACGTATCGACCATGAACGATGAACAGTTGCGTACCGAAACGGGACGCATCATTGCTGACATCATGCTGGACCAGGAGGCGACGATTCCCCCAGAGCTCGACCGCGCGCTGCTGGCCAGGCAGGTACTCGACGAAGCCGTCGGACTCGGCCCGCTGGAAGACTTGCTGAACGACGCGAGCGTCACTGAAATCATGGTTTGCCAGTTCGACAAAATCTACGTCGAGCGCCGCGGGCGCATCGAAAAACACCCGCTGACCTTTACCAGCGACCGCGCGGTATTGGGTGTCATCGAACGGATTGTCGCTCCGCTTGGGCGCCGTATCGACGAGGCCTCGCCCATGGTCGATGCACGGCTCAAGGATGGTTCACGCGTCAATGCGATCATTGCCCCACTGGCACTCAAGGGTGCTGCGCTGACTATCCGTAAATTTGCCAAGTACAAAATGACGGTAGACAACCTCGTCACACTGGGCGCCATCAGTCCAGCGATGGCGACTTTCCTGGAAGTGTGTGTAACGGCGCGCAAGAACATCGTTGTCTCCGGCGGTACCGGTTCAGGCAAGACGACGCTGCTGAACATTCTCTCCAACTTCATCCCGGCGAGCGAGCGGATCATTACCGTGGAAGACTCGGCCGAGCTGCAGTTACACCACGATCACTGGATCAGCCTCGAAGCACGTCCGTCGAACGTGGAAGGCAAAGGCGCCGTCTCCATTCGCGAGCTCGTCAAGAACACATTGCGCATGCGGCCAGACCGCATCGTCATCGGCGAATGTCGCGGCGGCGAAGCGCTCGACATGCTGCAGGCCATGAATACCGGGCACGACGGCTCTCTGACTACCTTGCACGCAAATACCCCGCGCGATGGCCTGGCGCGACTGGAAACGATGGTGCTGATGGCCGGGATGGACTTGCCTTTGTCGGCCATTCGGGACCAGGTCGCATCGGCGATTCACATGATCGTCCAGCAGACGCGTTTTACGTGCGGCACACGCGTTGTCACCAGCATCACCGAAGTAACTGGCATGGAAAGCGGCAAACTTCAGCTACAGGAATTGTTTCGCTTTGTGAACCTCGGCTATGCACAAGGTCCGAATGGCATGAAGGTGCGCGGCTACTTCACCGGCTGCGATATTCCGCCCAATTTTTACGAAGCGCTGCGCGCTTCGGGTCATGCGCTCGATCTCGATATTTTTAAAAGTAATGAGCAGCCGGCCGGGAGCAGCAGCCGTGAGCCGGAAAGCGATTCGCGCGCGACTGGATTTGCGCACGGGAATGGCCAATGAACACCCCCAGCATGTTGGTGATCGTGACTGTGTTCGCCGCCGTGGCCGCTGCCATGCTTGCATGGTTCATCATCGATATGGGCATTACCACCATGGCGCGCTACCGCGCTGAATTCACCGAACGTACACATTTTCAAGCACGCGAATTTTTCCTGTTCATCGATCCAGCGAAACTGTTCATTCTTCACCTGGCCATGATGGCACTTGGCGCCATCACGGCGGCGCTAGCCACTGGAAGCTTGCTGGCGGGTGTCCCGGTCTTCTTTGGATTGGGGCTGCTACCAAGACTGCTCTATGCGTGGCTCCGCCAACGCAGGCAGCGCAAATTCGAGGAGCAGTTGCCTGACGCGCTCATGATGTTGGCTGGCGCCCTGCGTGCGGGCTTGAGCCTGAGTACCTCGATCTCGCAGCTTGTGGTCGAGGCGCCGGCGCCGCTTGGACAAGAATTCACCTTGCTGCTGCGCGAACAGCGGCTGGGCCTGACGCTGGAGCAAAGTCTCAACGGCCTCGCGCGGCGCGTCCCCACCCAGACCACGATCCTGACGGTCTCTGCGATGCGGATCGCGTCCGAAACAGGTGGTGGTCTCGCCGAAATGCTTGAACGCACAGCCAATACGGTTCGCAGCCGCCTGCAGATCGAAGGCAAGATACGCGCGCTGACCTCACAGGGGAAACTGCAGGCGTGGGTCGTTGGCCTTCTGCCCTTGACGCTCATGGCCGTGCTGAACCAGATGGAGCCAGAAACGATGAGCGTGATGTGGCACACGCGGATGGGTTGGGGAGCGCTCGCCGTCATCGCCTGCATGGAATCACTCGGCATTTATGTGATCCGGCGGATCGTCGCCATCGACGTTTGATGCAAGGGGTGCGCAATGCTATCCGAAACAAATCTCGTCATCGCCATGATCCCCGTATGTGCTGGTGTATCGGTTGCGCTGATGGCAATGCTCCTCGGGAAAGCCATCGCAGCAATACCAGCGCAGGATCGCCGGTACATGGACACGCCGCCGCTTGGATTCAAGCTGATGTGGTGGCCGATTCAGTGGTGCAGCCACGTTATTCGCCCTCTCTTGTCCGCAGGAGCGACCGCATCGCTCACAGTCCGACTTCGCAAGGCAGGACTAGCCTATTCCATCGCCCCAGCCCAATTCCTGTCCGCACGCCTGTTGTGCGCCGCCGCCGTTGCAGCCTGCGCATGTTGGCTACTTGCTTCCTTTGCGCCGCTTGGCACGGGTAGCCGCTTCAAGGCTGGGGGCTACACCGAAGCAGCCCTGATAGGTGCCCTGTGCGGCTGGGCATATCCGGCCATCTGGCTCAAAGACAGGACGGCCGCACGCAAGCGCACCCTGCAAAAAACGCTCCCGTTTTATCTCGATCTCATCACGCTCTGCGTCGAGGCAGGTCTCAACCTGCAAGGCGCACTGACTCAGGCGGTCGATAAAGGGCCCAAGGGCATCCTGCAGCAGGAACTGCAGCGCGTTCTGCGCGACATCCGCAACGGCAAGGCGCGGGCAGACGCATTGCGGGCGATGAGTGACAGCGTTCAGGAGGCAAGTGTCAGCAACTTCGTCACGGCCATGATCCAGGCCGAGCGCCTCGGCATGAACCTGGGACCTGTCTTGCGTGCGCAGGCCGATCAGCGACGTTCCGAGCGCTTCCTGCGCGCGGAGAAGCTGGCAATCGAAGCCCCCGTCAAGCTGTTGTTCCCGCTCATTGCGTTCATTTTCCCGTGCACTTTCATTGTCTTGTTCTTCCCGATCGTTATCCAGTTCATGCAGTCGGGCTTATAGGAATATGTCATGCGCAAGACTGACACCGTCAACTGTACGCTGGTCACGGCGCGTGGTGCCCATCTGCTCGAGGTCAGGCTGGCCGCTACTTTCCTGACGCGCTTCGCCGGCTTGATGTTCAGGGACGCCTTGCAGTCCCACCAGGGCGTGCTGTTGACGCCCTGCTCCAGTGTGCATTGCGCATTCATGCGCTGTTCCATCGACGTCGTCTATCTCGACAGCGGTGGCGTGGTCACCAAATGCGTACGCGGCCTGCGCCCCTGGCGCGGCAGCTTCGGCAATGCCGGTCGCAATCCGCAGGGGCGACGCTTTGGCCGCACGGTCCACACACTTGAACTTGCCTGCGGCGCAATCGATAGCCTAGGCATTGCCGAGGGGGACCAGTTGCACCATCCGCACTGGGACCGCCAGCACCACTACCCCCGATCGGTGCTGGCAGCCGATCACGGGCAGCGCGGCGCGTCGATGATCGAGTTCACGATCGTCGGCCCGCTGATCACGATGCTCGGACTCACCGTTCTCCAATACAGCATGCTGTTTTTCGCCAAAGGCCAGATCAATTACGCCGGCTTCATGGCTGCGCGCGAAGGTGCCATGACCCATGCGAGCCTATCCTCGGTACACGACGCCTACCTGCGCGCCCTCGTCCCCCTGTACGGCGGTGGCCAGACGCCAACCGAACTCGCCAGTTCGCTGGCCAAGGCAAGTGCGGACCTTGGCGCGAACGGCGAAGGCAACGTCCAGATTGAGCTATTGAACCCGACCAGCGAGAGCTTTGCGGACTGGAACGATCCTGCCCTGCAACAGGCATTGAACTCGGGTGGCAAGCGGGTCATCCCCAATGCCGGCCAGGCGTTCAGAACCCAGTCTGTCGGCGCGACGTCGGGACAGACGATCCAGGACGCGAATATTCTCAAGTTGCGCATCACCCAAGGTTACCTGCCCAAAGTCCCCTTCGTCAGCAAAATCTACACCACCTATCTGAAGTGGCTCGACCCACACACGGATGCATTTCACACCAAGCTGGTCAGCGACGGGCGTATTCCCATCGTCACGAGCGTGACCTTACACATGCAGTCGGACGCTGTTGAACCGGGCAATCTGGTGTCGTCGCCGGGCATTGGCAACAACGGAACGCCGATCGATCCGGGCTCGCCACCGATTTCGAACAACCCACCGCCCGACTGCAGCAATCTTGGCTGTGATATCCATCCGCCACCCGGACCTGCAGAGCCACCTGCCTGCAACCCGTTCACAGACCCCGCCCATTGCGCGCCGGCGGAATGCACGCCCACCGCAGAAATGTGCTGCATCCCATCAGGAGGCCCTCGATGAACGATTTGATATGCGTGACAACGCCGTACTGTGCAATCGGCTGCTGCACGTCATTGCGGCGATATGGCCTTTCAATATTCGCCGCCGCTTTGTTGATTCTTGTCTTCGGCATATTGGGGTCGCCCTTGGCCCACGCCGATTGCGGGGCACCTCCAGGAGGTCCTCCAAATAATTGCCCGAGCGTGGCCAGTATTGGTGGCACCGGCGGCCCGGATTCTGGTGCCGGCAACCCAATCAATGTCATGACCGGGAACAAATACGAGCGCGAAGTCGATATGCCAGCGCTGCCCGGCGTGCTCGGGCTGGAAATCATTCGACACTACAATAGCGTCAACAGCCAGCCAGGACGCCAGAACGGCGCCATGGGCCGTGGCTGGCGGTTGTCCTACGAAACCGAGCTGTTCGATATGTACGGGAAGATTCAAATCCTGCAGGCGGATGGCGGCCGTATCATTTTCGAGCGCGATCCGAGACATACCAATCTGTGCAGTACACGCAACCCGGCCAATGGCACCATGGCGCTTGTGCCGCAAAAGAATGGTGCCAACGAATACATCTGGACTTGGACCAATGGCCGCAAACTGTTGTTCGACAGCGCGGGCAAGCTCTACAAGATTAAGGCGCTCACTGGGGAAGTCGTCGCGCTCGATTACGACCAACGCAACGTCTTGCAACGCGTTACCGATCCATACGGGCGCAGTTTGCACTTAGTATACGGCGACCCGCAATTAAAGAACCAGTTTCACGGCGTGCAGTTTATCGACAGCCCGGTTGGTCGCTTTGCGTACCACTACGGCAGCGAACCGCCCAAAGGCAGCGGACTCATTGATACCCGGAACCTGCTGGCACTGTTGGTCAAGGCAGACTTACCTACCGGTTTTGAGCCGGACAAGCCTGCGCATGCGCTCACAAGCCGCGGCACCACGACCAGCCGGATCAGCCGTACCTATCATCACGAAGATCCGCGCAGTCCATGGCTGCTCACGGGAATCAGCACGGAGACAATGGGCGCGGGCAGAAAGCCGATTGCGACCAGGTATTCCACCTATGGCTATGATTCCGCTGGACGCGCTGTCCTCAGCACACATGCGAACAATGTCGACAAAGTCACACTCGTCACCCCGGAGTTCGGCAAGACCATTGTCACCAATAGCCTTGGCCAACGAACAATTTACCAGCACGCTATCATCGGGGGGAATAACCGGTTGCTGGAGGTACGTGGCGCTGGCTGTGCACTGTGTGGCGAGACGAACGTGCGCTACCGCTACAACGCCGCTGGACAATTGACGGAGACCGTCAAATTGTCGGACGTCGGCGAACCCATCGTCGCTCAACGCACTGCCTTCGACAAGCTGGGGCGTATCGCCCTCATCAGCAAAGTCTCGTACTCAGGCGGAAAACCAACGCCGGCACGATGGGTGACGCGCTACGATTATGCTGGTGACAGCTTTTCTCCAAACGTCATCGCCCATCCAAGTGTTGTGCCCGGGAAGGAAGTTCGCACACGCATTGCCTACAACGCTGCCGGTCAACCACTCAGTGTGACGGAAACCGGATGGATACCCACCCTTGACGGCTTGCAGGCTGCTGGCCGGATCGAACGCACTGTGGGGTACCGCTACAGTCAAATCAACGACCGAAGCCTGCTTATAGAGATCGATGGGCCGCTACCGAACGGCAAGTCGAACACGCCAGCTGACTCGGACATCACGGTCATCGAGTACGACAATCACGCCAATTCGTGGGTACCACCGACGCCGCAATTGCATCCGAGCGGCATCGCCGAATACTCCCCGGCGACACGCCGTGCCGGTATTGTCACGCGCATTATCGCACCCGGTAACTTTACCACCGAGGTGCTTGAGCGCGACCAGACACAGCACCCGGTCAAGATTCGCACTAATGACAGTGGCGTAGTGCAAGTTGCGACGGTGACCAACAATTGGCGCGGCGCACCTCTGCGCATCGACCTGACAGCGGGCGCACTTAGGCGTCAGATGCAGTTTGAATACACTGCCACAGGCCAAATCAGCGCCATCACCGCGCCCGGCAAACTGCGCACAACCTTCCAGTACGACCAGGCCGGCAGGCTTACAAAAACAATTCTGCCCGATGGCAGCGGTATTCTCACAGCACAAGACACCGAAGGCCGTATGCAAAACGTGGCCCGGTTTTTGGATGCGGCGACGCCGATGTCAGACAACCTGCCCATCACCAATTTCTTTTACGACACGCCGATCGACAAGCCAAGCCGGCTAATGCGGATTGGCGATGCACTTGGCGTGTCTGCGCACTATCGCTATACCGATACTGGCCAGATCGCCACCATCACGAATGCACTTGGTATCGCAAAAAAGTTCAGCTATGGAGCCGATGGCTTGCTCTCCCAACGGACCGATGCTGACGGTACTCGGGACGCCGCAAGCATCAACATGCTCTACGATACTGCCGGTCAGGCGACGACGATTACCGCGCCGAATGGCGTAAAGACCAAACGCATCTACGATGACTTCGGTCAGAAAGTCCTGGAGGCGGATCCCGACCATGGGGCCAAGCTGTTCCGCCACGACGCGGCAGGCCGCGTCATTGCCAGCATCGACGAGACGCTCGTTGCGACGCGCTACACGTTCGACCATGCGGATCGTTTGATTGCTGCAGGAAGCGAGAAGCAGACGGGCCTGGTCCAGTACCGGTACCAAGGCCGACAGTTAACAACCGTGACCAGCACGCCAGACGGCAATCCGGAGCACGCCTCCGAACGTATCGCGTACGAGCGTGATGCACTTGGACGCGTCATCAAGGAAACGCAATGGCTGGCCAGCGTCACGCCACAATCCGGCACTGCGTCCGCCGGGGTGCACTTTGTCACGGCCAGCTCCTACGATGAAGCCGGCCGCCTCGTTGCGCAGACCCTACCGGATGGACATCGGCTGTCATACCGTTATGCGGCGGCCAACGGCAATAATGCACATTCCGGCGTCCGACCTGGACAACTCTTAGCGATCTTGTTCGACGATCGCATTGTCGTCAACGATATTGAACAGACCATTGCAGGTGGACTTACTGGCTACACCATGGGCAACGGCCTGCGCCAGCAAATCAAGCTGGATCGCCGGGGGCGCATTGAACAGCTTCAAGTATTGCCCGGCCGATCGTGGGCCTGGTGGCGATATTTTGTGGATTGGTTTTCGACGCGCAAGTCGGCTACCGCCCCTGTGTACAAGCAAATCAATGGTTACGACGGTAGCGGGAGAATCGTCACCACTGATCGGTGGACTTTATCCGAGCAACCCAATAAAGAAGTTCGAAAACGTACCGAACAGTATAAATACGACTCTATGAATCGGATTATTGGCATTACGAACGATGGTAAGTTTGAGACGACCTATCAGTACGACAATGGCGGAAACCGGATAGCGGAGACATTGCCATCCCCGCATGTTGGTATCGCACATTCAATGTTGGCAGCGCCAGATTACATTCATCGAACCTTTCATTATGCTGCAGACTCAAACCGGCTTTTGACGATCGCTGAAAACGTGTCGTTCAACAAACGCAATTCTGCCATTCAACCCGGCAGCACTGCACAAGGCAGTATGAATGGCGCCGGGAAATCGCTGCGCAGCGCGTGGATCTACCATGCTACCGGAGTACAACTAGCACAGCTGCATTGGAAAGCAGAAGGCGCACCCTCGAATCGGCGCATCGTCTACAACGCAGCCAAACGGCCAGTTGCCGTATACGACAATGATCAACTTATCGCGCGCTACCACTACAACAGTTGGGGCGAGCGCAACGCGAAGACGGTCTATCCATTAAAACGGGCAATGATCGAGGTAAGATACAAGCCGACTGCAACGCAAGGCGACACGGTGTACAGCCTATACCGCGACCAACGACTTGCCGCGGAAACCGACGCTAACGGACATGTCACTGCGCACTATGTCTACCTCTACGGCAAGCCGGTAGCGAAGATTCAAGTTGAGGCCGACGGGTCGATCATGCAATGGCTCTGGGCAATTGTCTCAATGAGTACATCGTCAAATGCTGGTAACACGGCGATCACTATCTATGCAGTGGTCAGCGACCACCTAGGTACGCCCCAACACGTGATCGATGAGAATCAGCAAGTGGTTTGGAAGGCAGAAACAACGCCGTTCGGACAGGCGCACGTGACGCACGCGGCGAACACTGGCGCGAATGCCAAACCATTTCGAATGAATCTGCGGTTGCCGGGTCAAGTGTTTGATGAAGAAACAAAGCTGAATTACAACTATCTCAGGGAATACGATCCGGAAATCGGGCGTTATACCACGGCTGATCAGACTGACTTAGGCGGTGGCACCAACCCTTACATATATGTTTCAAACAACCCGTTGACCAATCTTGACCCGTTAGGGTTGTACCAAATCGACGTTCATTATTATATGACTTTTTTCTTGGCAATCACTGCCGGTGTTGACGTAGATATTGCCCGACAGATAGCGCTAGCAACACAATACATAGATGACAATCCAGTTACTAGGCCAATGAAAAATGGAGAAAGTTTTTTCGAATACTGGGACAGCGTACTTATCAACAAACCAGCTCTTGAGCGATATCATTTCACCCAATATGGGTATGACGATTCTCGGAATACCGCGGAAGCTTTATTTCACTTATACACTAACTTGGACTTGGAAAGCTATATTACCCGTCGTATAAAAAATCCAAACAACCCTCAACTTGATAGATTACTGGCTGCATCAAAATATGCGAAGACAGATCCTGACGCAAATTGCCGTACAAGCATACAACTCTTTGGAGAATATCTGCACGCCTTTGAAGACACATTTGCGCACCGAAACTACTCTAATGACCCATACTCTCCCACTATTCTAAATTTGGGTTTCGGACACGCGACGGGCGGAGAGAGTCCAGACTATACCTACAACCATGTAGGGTCCTATCTTGGGGTACCCTTTCCGTGGAGTGTAAATGAAGACCGCACCCTCCAAATGGAGAAAGAAGTCTTTGAAAAAATGAAGGCTTTCAGCAATCCGCTCAATCGTCAAGAATATTCAGTTGCGGCATTAATGACAACTCTTCAGGAGTTCAATGAATTTCAAGCAAACGAAAAATCTCCTGACTTTTCCAAGAAAATTTTAATATTAAACAAAGCCCTAGATTACCTTGGCTTTGACGGGATTGACATGAGATTCTCTGAAGAAACGCCGTTTAAGCATGGCTATAGCAAACAGATCGCGGAGAAGAATCGCGCAGCAGCGTTAAATTCTTTAAAGATATATAACTACCCAGGGACCATATTACCCCAAGGACGTCAACCTTTGCCCGATGAAAAAAGATAAAAAATGGAAAAGATTTTTCAACTATTTCCACAGCGCTGGAAACCTTGCCTCTCTCTAATATTAGCGCTAATTATATTTTGTCTCATATTTTCTCTTAGAAATGAAAAAATAGATAAGTTACAACAGCCTCGTAATATTATCCCAAAATTAAATCATTGTGCCAGACTGACTCCGGACGCCGGACCATATAAAGAAGCGGTAATCTTGAGTTCTGGGCAGTATTGCATAGGCACAGACTTTTGGCAGAGACGTCTTTATGACGGAGCAGGCCATAGTGGCCCGGCACGGTACCGTCATTTAATCGAAGTTAGGGCTAGCAATGTAGTTATAGATCTTGCTAATCACATTCTTCATAGTGAGGGACATTCGAGTGGAATTTCGATTAATTTCGATGATTCTAAAAAAGAAAAAGGAGCTGCGGAGTCAATAACGATAGCAGATACCATAACTATAAGAAACGGTGTTATTGACTTACGTGGACTAGGATTTGCATTATCCAATCTAAGCAGTTGGGACATCGATGGAGTAGAAAAAAAAGCAGATGAAAACCTTAGAAATTTTAAAAAAACGAATATTATTTTAGAAAATCTTTTGATAAAAACTGATAATATGGGAATACTATTAGAGGGAGACGGTAATATTATCCGAAATTGCATTATCGAGAGCGGCGGGATAGTTGCCATTGCAATGACAGGTAAAAATGGGAAGATATTAAACAATAGAATTATATTAACTTCGCCACGTATACCGGGCAAGATGAAAGGCTCTGATTTGAACAGGATTAGAGATCTTAAACAATTGATTGAGGCGAGGCGTGAAGTTAAAGCAGCAATTGCACTGCACTACGCGTCAAATACTGTTATCAGTGGCAATCTAATTGATGTCAAGCAGAAATCTGCTAACCGTCATGCCATCTATCTCACCGGCGCAAGCAAGAATGTGATCATTGAAGGAAATACTTTCACTAGTACTCAAAATCCAGTGACAATTGTAGATGACAGCAGCACTGAAATGAAACGTAATATAATTAAGCAAGAAAAACAATAGATGCACTAACAAAAATCTCGGATCGGCTGAAAATCCAAAATTTCTAAAAACTCAATAACTATCAACGATCTTTCAATATTTTTAGTGCCCAAAGAATTTTTAATAAGGATACAGAAAATCATCAATGAATTACGCCCCGCACGCAAAAAAATACATGCTCGCATAACCTTAGCGAGTGGGCGAAGCATACGCCGTTTCGGCAGGGTGAATTCTATGACGACCGAGAAAGTGTAAAGCGATTTATAGGGCTTTCATCTTGAAATTGAATCCTTGTGCCTAAAAGTTTTAGGATTTAAAACGGTTTGATATTCAAGTTGCCACGATCAAGCCAATTTTCAACGGCTGGCAATCATCACCTGCTCCACCCCATTCCACACCAACTGCGTATTCAAATCCCGCGACGCCGACAGCTTGCCATTGACATACAAATTGGTTCGCAGCGCATAGCGTCCCTGCGACGCATCCTTCGGCAGCGTGATTTCAAACGAATTCTCGAAGCGCCCGCCCGAGTTGTTGGTCAGCGCCTTCGAGCCGGATTTGAACTGCTTGCCATCCTGATCGAATACCACCAACTCTTCGCGCACTTGCATGACCGGCGTTGTCGCGCCGTTCACCAGTTCAACGGTCGACGTGACCACCACCGGCTTGCCACGCTGCACCGTGCTGGCATTCAAGCGCGGCTGATAAGACACAACTTGCGGCTCGGCTGGCAGGCGGCCACGGGTGCGGATGAAGTCGTTGTCGACTTGAGCGGCGGTGCGGGTCTGGCGTGATTGCGAGTTGATCGCAACGCAGCCGAGTGCGGCGACAATGCCGCCGGCAGCGGCGCCGCGTGCTGCGCCGCGCTTGCCATCCATCAGGGCGCCCAGCAATGCGCCGGCTGCGGCGCCCATCAGTGCCGATGAGCCGACGGCGCACGGGTCCTGCTCGGCGGCGACGCCGCCTTGCGGGTACTGCGTTTGCGACATGCCGCTCTGGCCCGTCGTGGCGCAGCCGGACACCAGGCTCGTCAGCAACGTCAGGACAACGATCTTTTTCATTGGCGTTTTCATGGTTTTTCCTGATGAAACTGCATTATCTGATGGTGGTTTCTTCTTGCAGCATCTGGCGTTCGCGATCCCGGATCTGCTGCATCATGCTGTCGAGCTGCGGATTGTTCGGGTCGGCCCGACGTGCGCTTTCTACATAGGTTTTCGCGGCATCAAATTTTCGCTGCAACAGCGCCTGCTCGGCATCGCGCAGGAACATCGTCGCCATCGACGTGCGCTGCGCTGCGCCCGCGTCTTGGGTAACTGACGCAGTCGGCGCAGTCGGCGCACGCTGCGCAGCCGGCTCTTGGCTTGGTGCGCGCGGGACCGGTGCAGCGCCAGGCATGAAGACTTCGGCAGGTGGCGCCGGTTGGGCTGCAGCTGCAGCCGCGGCGTCCAGTGCGTCGACCTCCCATTTGAGCTGGTTCAGGCTGGGTTCGTCGCGGTTCAGGGAAGTCAGTTTGGCCAGTGCAGCCCTGGCTTGCGCCTGGTCACGCGCGTCGAGTGCGCTGCGCACATCGGCCAGCGCTGCCTTGATGGCTTCCTGGGTCGCCTCCAGCCGGGTGCGCAAGGCTTCGGCCTCCGGCTTGTTTGAACACGCTGCCGTCAATTCGTTCAGTCCTGCGCGTGCACGACCAGGCCGGCTGTCCTGCAGCAAGCCGTCGATCGCACGGAAATTGCGCTGGCAGGTGTTGTCGGTCTTTTCCGCTGCCGCAATGGCGCGTTGCAAGGTATTGACCTTGGCGCGCTCCTTGTCGCCGCATTCGGCGCTGGCCCGCAGTGCCTGGGTGCGCGCAGCGGCAAGGTCGCCCGACGTGACCGCCTGGGTGCCCAGGTCGAAGGCCGATTCGCAGGCGTTTTCCTCGATCACCGGCTTGTCGCCGGAACCCACGTTGTAGAGCACAACCAGCAGCAGCGCGATCCCGCCGGCGATCCACTTGCCCTTCCCGCCTTTGCGCGCCGCAGGCGGTATCGGCGCGCGATCGGATGCAGGCCGGTAAGGCGTTGCTGGAGCAGATGGCGGCAACACCGCAGCAGCGGGCGGGACGCTTGCCGTCGGCGCCGCAACTGGTCGCGGTGTCACGACGGGCACCGCAGGCACAGGCACACTCGGCGGCGGCGGTACCGCAGCAACCGGAGCAGCATTCTGAGCCGCAACCGGAGCAGCAACCTGCCCCACCTTGCGCACCGCCCCATCCACCCCTTCACCACAGAATGGACAAAACGCCACCTCACCCTGCAGCGTCACGCTGCAGCCAGAACACTGTTTCAAAGTTTCGTCCTCACAGCATCGGTGGCAGCGGCGGCGGCGATGCCGGCGCCCCAAACAGCATGGTCAATTCCGGCAACTGCCCCAACTCACCCCACGCCGCGAGACCAGCACGCCACACCTTCGTGCCGGCGACCACGACCTGCCCCGCCTGCACCATCTGCACGATCTGCTGCGCGCTGTACGGACCAAACTGCTGCCCGCCAATGCCCAGATGATATTGATGCTCGACGAGCGGTGGCGGCATCCCCAGTGGCGGTGGCGTCGCACCCAACGGCGGCGGCATGCCAGGCATTCCCGGCGCACCAGCCGGGAACGTGGCAACGGGCGCGGTAGCCTGCGGCGCCAGCAAAGCATCTAACTTGCCGGCATTGAACGCATCCGGCTTGATCACGTATTTCAGGCGCAGATGACCATCCTCGCCCGGCTCGCGCACTTCCCAGTCATACGCGTCTTCATCCGAATCCGGCACGACGCTCGCCCACTCCGTCAGCACTTCGAGCAGTTGCTCGTCGGCGCGGTCGATGTCGCGCTGGCTCATGCCCTTGCGGCGTGCCTTTTCGGCCAGCTCGCGTTTGGCTTCGCCGGCGATCGCGCTGGCAAAGCCCTTGCGGTCATCCTGCGCGCCGGTCGCGTCTTCCACCAGTTTCGGCGTGTAGACGGCTGTCTCGTAGTAGCTGGCCAGCGCCGCCAGCGCGACAGTCTGGCTGGCGTCGAGTTCGGCCAGACGTTCCTGCACCCGCTCGACAATGGCGTCGCGGTAGGTAGCCGGCAAGCCGTTCTGGCGGATGGCGCGTTCGTTGCCGATGCGGCGCACGTCGCCGCGCGCGACGGCAAACTGGTACTGCCCGCGCGGGATCACGCGCTGGGTCGAGCGCGTCAGGATGCCCAGCATGATCGCCTGCAGGTACTGCTTGAAGTCTTCGGCCAGGCGGTTGATCTCGTCGGTCGTCGGCGCCATCGGATGGCTGAACTGGGTCGAGTCGATGTGCGTATGGGTCGGGTTCTTTTCGGCTTCCTTGCGGTAGCTGGTGCGCCAGCCTTCCATGCCCCGCAGCACCGTCATCGGGATGCCGGACAGTTCGCAGTAGCAGACCGCGCGGCCCGGCACGCCGGTCTCGACGATGGACAATTGCGCTGCGGTGATATTGGCCTGGGTCGGCACGCAGGTATTGAGTTCGGCGCCGAACAGGCGTTTAAAACGGTCGGCATTGGCCACGCCCACGAAGCACTTGAACTGGTCGGCCTTGACGGTGAAGTCGCCCGACAGGTTCGCATCGATCCACGGCATCGCGCAGGCCAGCAGTTTGCGGAAGCGGTCCATCCGTTCTGCCGGATTCATCTGTTCCAGCGCCTCGATCAATGGATCGTGATCGGCGGTTTCCGCGTCGCCCGCACCGGCCAGCGTCAACTGCCGCTCGGCCATGCGTTTGACTTTGTTAATGATCTCGCTGCGCTGGGCGGCGTCGCCCAGCATCGGGAACAGCACCTTCGAGCCGCCCAGGTCCTTGAACGCCTCGTCGGCCCATTCGCGCAGTTGCAGCGCGCCCGGCATCGGCACGTTGCGCTCGGCCACCGGCACCGTGATCAACGTGGCGTGGTCCTTGTTCAGGTCTTGCTGGATGATCGCGTTGGCGTGCTGCAGCTGGCCCAGCATGGTCAGCACGGCTTCGCGGCCGGCTTGCAATTCGCCGACCAGGCCGTTCCAGATGGCGCGGCCCTGGGCGTCGACGCCGTTCTTCTTGCCCAGCCAGGCGGACAGGTCGGCCATCAGGATCGCCGCTTCGTCGGCCGCCTTAGCGCGCAGGTGGAACTTGAGCGCGTTGGCGATTTCGGTGCGCAGGTGGTCCAGCACCGTGACCGCCTGCTTTTCGTTATTGCTGCTGAAGAAACCGCCCCGGGTCTGTTCGAGGTTGGCCAGCAGGCGTTCGTATTCGCGGGTGCGCACCGCTTCCTTGATTTCGCGGTAACGCTCGCTATTGAGCTTGAGTGCGCTGATCAGGCCGGTGCCCGGTGCTTCGAGCCGGTCTTTGATCTGCTCGACCAGCGACAGCACGTATTCGAGGCCGCCAAAATCCTTGTTGTCGAGGTAGGCGTAGAGCTGGTCGCGGATCGCGTGCTTGATGCGCTCGAGCACTTCGCGGCGGCGCTTTACCACGCGGTCTTCGGTCGTATCGGCGGTGGAATCCTGGTCGCGCACCGAGTCGCGCTCGAGCTGCTGTACGGTTTCGCGCACCTGCGTCGGCCACTCGGCGCGGTCGAAGCCGGTACGGATGCTGTCGATGCGCGCATTGACGCGCTGCTCGACGCCGGCCAGCAGCAGGCCGTGCTTGTCCTGCAGCAGGTCGTCGACAAGCGCGTAATCGAGGAACTCGCCGCTCGAGCGTTTCAGCTCGACGTTGCGATCGGAGAAGGTCGGGAAGTCGCTGAACGGCGCGGCGCGCAGCGCCATCTGGGCCGCCATGAATTCGTCGCGCTGCTTGTCGGTGGCGCGGTTCACGCCGGTGTCGACGCCGCCCACGCCAAAGAAGGCCTTGAGCATGGCGCCGGCCCAGCGGTGCGCGCGCTCTTCGCGCCGCGCTTCCTGGCGCGTGTCGAGCACGGCCTGGCCAAACGACGAGAAGCGCTTCGAGTACGACAGGCGCATGTCGGCAAATCGGTTCTTCGGCACCAGCGCGTCGTGCAGGAAATTCTTGTGCTGCGCCTGATTCACGGCTACCGAGCGCTTGCGGCGCGCAAAGTCGCCCGACGCAAAATCCTCGAACAGCGTGTCGGCCACCATGTGGTAGACATCCTTGACGTCGTTCGTATGCTGCTGGGCCAGGTTGCCCGAGTCGATCAGATAGACTTCGCTGTACGGTTCGCGCGGTAATTCCGGCTGGTCGTAGGCGTCCCAGCGGCCCACGTAGCCCTTGTTGCCGAGCATGGCCGATTCGAGTTCCATCAGCGCGGCGTAGCCATTCGCTTCGGTGCGCTCCTTGTTGGCGCCCGCGTAGCCGGTCGGCAAAAACAGCATCAGTTCGACGTCGGCATTGCCCACTTCGGACTTAGCCAGCCAACGCGCCAGCAAACCCATGTCGAGGAAGGCACCGGAACCGGTACCGCCGGCCACCGAGCCCACGATGACGATGCGGAATTTCTCCGTTTCCATGCGCAGGCCCAGGCGCGCCAGTTGCTGCTCGTGCGACAGGCCGGCCTTGAGCGTCTTGAGCTTCAGGCGGATCTTGTCGCGGATCTTGGTGTACTTGTCGAATAGGTACAGGCGCGAGACGGCGCGGATCTGGCCCGCACCCTTCGATGGATCGATACCCAGTTCGCGGATCTTCTTTGGCGTCAGCGACAGCCATTCCTTGATGTGCGGGTATTTCTCGAGCGCGTCGTCGTCACGGCTGTACTTGTCCATGTCGAACGCTTCGACGATTTTTTCTTCGTCGGTGAACTTGACCTGGTCAAATTGCAGGTCTTCGGCCTGGGCGCGGCCGCTGTCGATGACGGCGCCCGTGTCGAGGTCGAACTGGATGAACTGTGCAACCGGAAATTCAGCCAGGCTGTCAACGCGGGTGCGCGCGCCGTTGCCGCCCCACAGCGTGTTGAGGATGCGGCGGCGTACGCGCATCAGCACTTCCATGCCGGTGCCGCCGATGCCGATGAATAGCGTCGGGCGCAGGTCGATGCTCTGCTCCTGCTTGCGTTCGCCGGTGCCGGCGCCGATCGTTTGGTTCAGATTATCTGCCATGTCGCGTGTTCCTGGTCTGGGTACTTATTTGCGGGAAGACAGCAGCATCAGCACCAGCGCAATCAGGCCGATCAGCGTCAGCGGGCCGATGATCAGGGGCGCCATGAACTTCGGTGCATTGATTGCCGCCAGCACGACGCCGGTCGACAGGCTGGCCAAAAAGATGAACAGCCACCAGCCAGCGGCATTCGCCTTGCCCGGTTGAATACGTTTTGCCACCAGCGTGTTGGCGTAGGCATTTTTGGCAAAGAAGAACGCAATGAACAGCACCAGCAGCACGCCGCCACCGATCAGCGCGTCGCGCGACGACGTGTCGACGTCGGTGGTCACCGGCAGCGATTCGACCGTCTCGGGCGTTCCCGTGGCGGAGGTCGCGGGGGTCGCCGGGGTCGCCGCCGCTGCTGGCGCCTGCCCGCCTTCGACCGGTGCCGGCAGGGCAAAGCCTGCGTTATCTTTTGCTTGCTGCGTCATGCCACGTTCTCCTGAATGGGGTAAAAACTACTTGAATGGATTACGACGCGATCGTCAGCGTCTGGCCCGGCTCGACCTGCACGACGGTCGGGCGGCCGAGCCCGCGCCGGATTTCGCCGACCGCAGCGCCGTCGTCAGACTTGATCGCCAGCGACTTGAACGGCTTGAGCAGCACGTTGCGGCGCACGCCATTGACCATGACCGGATAGCGCGTGGTTTTCATGGCCAGAAACGCGAGCGCAGCCAGCGCCAGCAGCAATGCCAGCACGCCGCCGACGATCACGAGCACCGGCATCAATGGATATTGCACGCGCACGATCAGCGGCACCTGCGCGGTGGACGATTTCACGCTGTCCGGCGGCACGAACATGTCCGACAGCGGATCGCCCGGGAACAGTTCCTGCATCTCGCTCTTGAACGATGCCGGCAAGGCCAGCCGCTGATTGCGCAGGCCTAGGCTCACCGACATCGGCATGATCACTTGCTTGCCCATCGCCGCAATGGCCTGGCGCGACCAGGCCGACGGCACTTCTTCGAGCGGCAGCTTGAAGCTCACCTCGATCGACTGGCTGGCACCCGGAGCGAGATTACTCACGGCTGTCGGTGTCACCATGAGCGGCGTCGTGCCGGCCCGCGTGCGCAACTGGCCATCGACAGTGGCCTGCGCAATCAGGTAGGGATAGAACAGGTTCTGCAACGACGCTTTCAGGCGCACTTGCGGGACCAGCTTGTCGGCGTCCACATCGAGCACGACGGTGCGCTTGTCGCTGCCCATCGAGGCCGTCATGTTCGGGGTATTCAGTACGGCCTGCGGCACGATGCGCACGCCGTCCTGGTCCACCGGTTTCAGGCGCGCCGGCGGCTTCGTCAGGATGTTGGCGAGCCGGCCTTCGGCCACCATGCGGCCCAGCTCGTCGCCGGCTTCCTTGCCGTAGGCCAGCCCGTAGACCATCAAACCTTTTGCGGCAAAGAACTTGCCCTGCACCGGCATGCGCAGCGGGAACACCACGGTGCGCGTGATCGAGGGTTCCAAATGCAATAGCCGGTAGAACTCCAGGTTGCGCGCCGCTGTGGCGGGATCGTTGCCGGGGCTGTTCTTGTTGTTCGTGAAAATCCAGATGATGCCGGGGCGCGACTTGAACGTCTCACCGATGGTCTTGGTGACGGCTTCGCGAAAATCGGTATCGGCCAGTGCGCTGGCGCTCTTGCGCGCAGGCGCGAGCGGCGCCAGCCAGCCGGCCACCTGGGCGGCGCCATCGCCCTGCCCCAGCAATTGCGGCGAGACATTGCTGCCGCTGGACTGGCTGAACGCCAGCACCATGACCTTGTCGCCCGGGCGCGCGGCGGCATTGGCCACGGCGGCGATCAGCGGTTTGAACTGCGATTGCGGATCGGCGTAGAACGGCTCCATCCAGCCGGAGTTCTGCACCAGAAATGCTTGCTGGATGGCCTGCGCCGGCACGGCACACAGACCCAGGACGACGCTCGCGAGCGCCGCACACCACGCGCGCGGCATCATTGCTGGACGTCCCAGCCGAGGATGCGCTGCATGCCGGAGTGGTAGGCCCACAGGTACCCGTTGTGCAGGAAAAAGCGCAGTTCCCATGGTTTGCTGACCGCGATGGTGTGGAATACGATGTCGTTGTTCTCATCATCGTAGACCAGTTGGGCGCGCATGCGTTCAGCCGAATTGAGCAAGGTACCCAGGCCGGCCGTGCTGTCGATGCGTAGCCCCAGCACGGCGCTGCGTTCACCGAGCTCGAGCAGTGGCACGATGACCGTGTTGGCTGCGCCGTCGTCGCCATGTTCCGGCTCGATCCAGGGATCGGTTTTCAGCTTGGTGGCGAAGCGGTAATTGATGGTGCCCGACCCGATGCGCGGATTGAGCGCGGCGACCTGTTCGTGCTCGTTCACGCCAAGGCGCACGTACACATAACTGTCGAGGTGGCTGTCAAAGCACAACTGCCACAGAGAACCCGAGCGCGTTATGTGCGCGCTGCCGAATTCGAAATGCGGCGTGATGCCTTCCGGCCAGGCCAGGAACGTAGCCGCCACACTGCCATCGGTCATTTTCTGCAGGCGCAACTGCCCCTTGGCGCAGGGCCAGACCGCGAGCCGGCCATAGGCGCACGGCGCACCCATTTCGCCCAGGTCCCAGCGGTCATCGACGCGCAGCGGCGGACCGGCTACGCCATGGGCGTCGGCAAAGACGAACTGCACCACACCATTTTCATGCCGGATCGGTGCCCACACCTTGTGATCGAACGCCACCGGCGCGCCCACGACCGGGGCGTTGCCGATGTAATCGATGCGGAACTGCAGCGCCGCGAAATCGGGCACCAGCATCGCCAGGCCATGCTCGGTAGGGATATACAGGCGACTGTTGAAGGCAGCTGCCATCTCGGCGCGCCAGGCATGCACGGGCAGGGTCGACTCGGACAGCAGGCGCGTGCCGGTGCCCAGCAGCGGCTGCCATTTTTGCGACGCCGGCAACCACCCGAACAGTGTTCCCTTGCCCGTATCGAGCGCCAGCAGGACGGCATCGACCGTGCCGAATGTGCCGGAGAAGAATTCGTACTCGCCAGGTGGTGGCAGAGGCAGTTCCATGTCGGCCATGCTGTCGGCGTCATGCCGGCGCAGGCGATCGACCGGCACGCTGTGGCGCGTGCGCTTGAGGCCGACAGCTTCGGGCATCCCGGCGTCCGTGATGGCCGACGCCCCGCTTGGCGCGATCCAGCTGGCGCCGCTCGCGGCGTTGGGCGCCAGCTGGGCGCCGTCAACGGGCGAGAAATTGAAATCGGGGGGATACAGCGTTGACGCGCCGTTGGCACGGCGCATTTTCATGATGGCGGCAATGTCTGCAACACCCAATGAGGGGGCGACGGCATTGCCCAGCACCGTGCGATTGAGGCGAATCGCGCCATCGTTGGTTGCCACCGTCCAGCTGCCGGAAGCGAGTTCCCAATCAGCCGATTTCTTATGATCCATCTTGTATTCCGAATTTCTCAAACACGATTACCCTTCAACTGTTTTCAATAGGCTTAATCAGGAATAAGCGCTTATCAAAAACATAAAGGGAGCGACACTATCTTACCTTTTTTTTTGTCCAAGTGGAAACGCAGCTGAAGCCTTGCTCATCATGCGCACAACACCCACGCTGCCCGTCAAAACGCCAGCAATTCCTGGTGGAATCTTGCACGGATTGAGCACGGCCGAATTCAGGTAGACTGCCGCAGTCATTATGTCGTTGATGGCCTGCTTGTCCCCTTGCGTGATATTGCGTGCCATCAGCGCAATCCGGGAACTTGAAAAACAGTCGCGGAGTTTGGAAAGCGCTTTTCTCAAAACAATTCAATGCATACATTTACCCAATTTCCAGGCCGCGACGCCATCGATGCGGCGCTTGCCAGTGGCAGCATCACCTTTCTCGATTGCGTGCTCGACGCTGCCGACCTGTCGCGGCTCGACCTGCGTGGCAGCAGTTTCATCAATTGCAGCATTGCCGAAACCTCGTTCTACGCCGCCAAACTGGCACAGACGACGTGGCAGCGCTGCCGTGGCCGGCAAGCCGATTTCGAGGCCGCCGACCTGACCGATGCGCAGTTCCAGAGCTGCGACCTGAACAACAGCAGCTGGCGCCGCGCGCGCCTGGCCTCGCTGACTTTCAAGGGATGCAAGCTGACGGGCGCAAATTTCGAGGAAAGCGCACATCTGGGCTTGACCTTCGAAGAATGCTTGCTGATCGGCGCCGACCTGCGCCGCATGTCGTTTCGCAAGTCGACCTTGAAGGCGCTCGATTTTTCCGATGCTGACCTGGCCGCCTGCGACTTTCGCGACACCGTGTTCGAGGGTGGCAGCCTGCGCAACGCGAGCCTGAAGCAGGCGCGCTTCGATAACGCCGACCTGCGCGAAGCGGATCTGTCCGGCTTGACGCTGGCCGACGTCAAGCTGTTTCAAGGCGCCTGGATCACGCCGCGCCAGGCAGCTGAACTGATCAGTGAGCTGGGGCTGCGCGTGGCGTAAGTTGCGCGGCTTTGTAATAAGGTGGTGACAATTCAAGCGATCCAGCAGCGCTGTGCGACAATTCGTCGGTTTTCTACCAGTATTGTGAGTCACTGCTGCTGACGGCCATGGCGTTTGCGCCAGTGGCGCCTCACCGCCCCGTCATGCCAGACCACAGCACCGTTCCCGAGATCTCCCGCCTGACCGCTGAAAAGCGCCCCGCCGTGCGCAATGCCGTGCTGTTCGTGGTCGGGCTGTGCCTGCTGCTGCTGGCGATCCAGATTTCGGACAGCTGGCGCGCGCGCAAGGAGCGTCTGGCCGAGGTGGCCGTGGCCACCGCCAATATGTCGCATGCACTGGCGGCGCAGGGCGAAAGCGCGGTGCGTGTGGTCGATACCGTGCTTGCCGGCGTGGTCGAGCGCGTGGAAACCGATGGTGTCGACAATGGCCCGGCGCGTACCCGGCTGCAGTTGCATCTGAAGAATATGGCGGCGCAGGTTGAAGAGCTGCATGGGCTGTTCGTGTTCGGCGCCGACGGGCGCTGGCTGATGACATCGCAAGACCGCACGCCGCAGTACAACAATGTCGACCGCGAATACTTTCAATATCACCTGACGCACCCGGATCGCGGCGTGCACGTGGGCAAACCTGTGCGCAGCCGGTCGACCGGTGACTGGATATTGCCGGTGTCACGCCGGCTCGATCATCCTGACGGCACCTTTGCCGGCGTGGCGCTCGGCACCATCCGCATCGCGTATTTTTCGACACTGTACGAGAGCTTCGACGTCGGCCGCGCTGGCGTAGTCATGCTCACGCTCGACGATGGCACGATGGTCTACCGCCTGCCGCACAGCGAGTCGCTGATCGGCACCAGCGTGAGCAATGGCCCCATCCAGCAGATGTATATCCGCCAGGGACCGGTGGGCAGCGGCATGCGCCGCTCGAAGATCGACGGCATCGAACGACTCTACAGTTACCGTCACCTCGATACCTATCCTTTGATTGTCGCGACCGCGCAATCGAAGCAGGAAATCCTTGAAAAATGGCTGCAGTCGATGCTCACGCAAGCGGCGATCACGTTTGTCGCCATCGTGCTGCTGCTGGGGTTTGGCTGGCGGCTGGTGCGCCAGATCATGATTCGCGACCACCTGCAGAATGAACTGGTGGGCGCGCGCGAGCAATTGCAAGAGCATAACCGCGCACTGACCGTGCTGGCCGACCACGACGGCCTGACCGGCATTGCCAACCGGCGCCGCTTCGAAACGGTGCTGGCCAAGGAACACGCGCGCGCCGCGCGGAGCAAGCTGCCGCTGTCGATCGTCATCCTCGACGTCGATCATTTCAAGCGCTTCAACGATACCTATGGCCATGTGGCGGGCGACGCCTGTTTGCGTCAGGTGGCGGCAGCGCTGCGGGACAGCCTGGTGCGCCCGGCCGATCTGGCGGCGCGCTATGGCGGCGAAGAATTCGTGGCATTGCTGCCCGATACCGATCCGGCCGGTGCCAAGATGGTTGCAGAACGCATCCGCTGCGCCGTGATGGCGCTGCAAATCGCGCATGCCGGCAATGACGCCGGCATCGTGACGATCAGCGCTGGCGTCTACACGTCGATCGCTGTCGCAACCAACGGAGAAGGCGTGGCGGTCGCCACCAGCACCCTGATTGAACGTGCCGACGCCCGGCTTTACCGGGCGAAGATGTCAGGCCGTAACCTGGTGTGCGGCGACGACGGGGCGGCGGCGTGATGCTTGCCGTGGATCGTCGCCGCCCGGTACATCTACATCAATAGCGGTTCGGATTGTTCGGACGGTCGTCGTGGCGGTTCGGGACGCCGTCGCGATCACGGTCGCCGCGTGGGCCGTTGTCACGGCCACGCACTTCCTGACGCCAGCCGCCACGGTCAAGCTGCCAGCCATTACGGTCCTGGCGCCACTGTGCGCGCTGGTAAGCGTAGCCAGGACGCACTTTTTCCCAGTGGCCAGCCACCCAGTCGTGGCGGCGACCGCTCCAGTTCCAGTAACCTGGCACCCAGTCAAAACCACGACGTGCGTTTGGTACGGCTTCGCGGCGCGGTGCTGGCGGCGCTTTCTTGATGATGATGACGTCGGCGCGCTGATGATGCGGCTGCGCTTGCACTGGTGCGAAAGCCGAGGTGCCGATCAGGAGCGCGGCAGCAGCTGCGGTAGCGGTCGAGAGGAAGGTTTTCATGGTGTGCTCCGTTTCGGTTTCTGTTTGTCTGACCCCACTATAGCGGGCACATGCGACAAAAAACGGGATTGAACCAAGTGATTACAGTAGTAACATATGGCAACAATCTTGTAACAACCAAGATTATTCGGGGCGGGGGATACAACGTGGAAGTGCGTACTGCGAGGTGCTGAAACAACGCAGCCGGCACAGGGTGCCGGCTGCGCATCAAGAAGCGTAGATCAGTCCAGCTTGAAGGCGTAGTCGATCTTGGTCCAGGTCTGTGCTGGCGCGCCATCCTTGGTGCCCGGCTTGAACTTGCACGAGGTCAGGCCCTTGACCAGCGCGCGGTCCAGGTTCTTGAAGCCGCTCGACTTGTCGATCTTCGATTCCGTCACGGTACCGTCCGCAGTGACCAGGAACGACGCGGTGGTCGTGCCCTGCTCTTCATTCATCAGCGACGCCTTCGGGTACTCGATGCTGCATTTCTTTGGATCGAACTGGGCAGCGGTTTCAGCGGCGAAGCTCGCGCCGGCAGCGGCGGTCAGGGTCAGTGCAACGAACAGTTTGGCGGACAGGTTTTTCATAATTTTCCCCACTTAAGGTTTTTGAATTGAACGGCAATGGTCTTGGTGTGCGCCGCACGACGGGCCGGCGCTGGTCGACTACTTAAAAATCAGAACTCTTCCCACTCGTCGGCGCTGGCGGTGGCGCTGACGGCGGCTTTCTTCGGCTTCGGCGTTGTAACGGCGTCGTCCGGTTTTTTCGGTGCGGCCGAGGCTGCAGCTGGCTTCTTCAGTGCCGGTGGCGCCGGACGCTTGACGACGGGACGCGTCACCACGGCAGTGGTGGTCACGACCGGCGCCGCTACCGGAGCATGGGTCTGGGGCTGGGCCTGGGTTGGAACGTGGTGCTCTTCGCCCTCTTCCAGCTTGAAGATGCTGACCACGCGGGCCAGTTCGCCGGCCTGATCCTGCAGACTCTGGGCGGCGGCGGCGGCTTGTTCCACCAGCGCAGCGTTTTGTTGCGTCATGCTGTCCATCTCGATGATCGACGTGTTGACCTGGGCGATACCGGCGCTCTGCTCGGCGCTGGCGTTGGCGATCTCGCTCATGATGTCGGTCACGCGCTTGACGCTCGAGACCACTTCGTCCATCGTCACGCCGGCCTGGCCGACCAGCTTGCTGCCGCGCTCGACCTTCTCGACCGAGTCGCCGATCAGCGTTTTAATTTCTTTCGCTGCCGCTGCCGAACGTTGCGCCAGATTGCGCACTTCGGATGCCACGACCGCAAAGCCACGGCCCTGTTCACCGGCACGGGCCGCTTCGACTGCCGCGTTCAGCGCCAGGATGTTGGTCTGGAAGGCGATGCCATCGATGACGCCGATGATGTCCGAGATCTTGTTGGCCGATGTGTTGATCTCGCCCATCGTGCCGACCACTTGCGAGACCACATCGCCACCCTTGCGGGCCACGTCCGACGCGGTTGCCGCCAGCGCATTGGCTTCGCGGGCACTGTCGGCATTCTGTTTCACGGTCGAAGTCAGCTGCTCCATCGCCGAGGCGGTCTTTTCCAGCGAGCTTGCCTGCAGTTCGGTACGCGACGACAGATCGATATTACCGGCGGCGATTTCACGTGAGGCGGTGCCGATGGTTTCCGTACCGCGACGCACTTGCTCGACGATACCAACCAGGCTGTTGCGCATTTCTTTCATTTCGACCAGCAGGCTGCCGCGGTCCGATGCCTTCGTGTCGATGACGATCGACAGGTCGCCATGGGCGATGCTGCCGGCGATCTTTGCGGTGTAGGCCGGTTCGCCGCCGAGCTGCTTGAGCAGGCTGCGGGTAATGACTACAGCAGCGACGATACCGATGACGACGGCCAGCACCAACAGGACCAGCATGAAGTTACGGGCATTGGCGAACGCGGTTTCGGCATCGGCCTTGCTTTGCGCATTCTGCTTGTCTTCGAGGGCCGACAGCGCGTTCAGGGCGTCGGTCCATTTGCGCTGCACAGGACGCACTTCGCGGATCATCACGCGGGTGGCGCCCATCGCGTTTGCCGCCAGATACAGGTCGGTAGCGCGGGCAATGGCGGGCATCGCGGTCGCTTCGTGTTCCTTGATCTGGTTCAGCAGCGTCTTTTCCTGGCCGTTGGCATAGGTTGCGAACAACGCAGTCAGCTTGGCCTGGGCCGCATCGTACTTGGCGGTTTGTTCCTTGAACTTGACGATTTCCGGTTCCATGTCGGCCGGGTCGGTCATCAGGGTCAGCACGCGCAGGGAAGCCAGGCGATCGCTGACGTTGTTGCGCATCTCGACCACCAGACCGGTCGATACATTACTGACGCTGACCACGTGGTCCAGGCGATCCTGGATCTGCGCCATGCGCAGGATACCGACCACCGCAACTGCCACCAGCAGTACCAGAACCAGTGCAAAACCGAGGGCCAGACGGGTGCCGACCTTCATGTTGTTCAAATTCATTCGTGTTTTCCCTGTAACTTATTGATCAAAACTCGTTTGGTTGAGATCGCGTCCCGCGATACGCCGCACGATGCGCAAGTGAAATCTGCGTTTCCTATAGTTTTCAGCTATTTCCTGAAGGATAGATCAAGACTCCGTCACCTAGCGTGAAAATCTATTTCTCGAATGAATTGTTTCGGTATAACAACAGCGTTGATATAAACCAAGAAACAGAACAAGTGGGCATTATGGAACTGGGGTTGCCCGTCGGCAAGCAAATTTGGCCGGTCGTGATAGTTTCGATAAGGAAATGTCTCGATTTGTCGACAGACGAAAAAAAAGCGTGCTGAGGCACGCTTTTTGGTAGCGAAATTGTGCTTATGCGGTGGCTGGCATCCGGGCAGCCGCGGCCAGCAACAGGCGTGCATCGCCTAGCGCCAGCTGCTTGGAGTCCGACAGCGTCTGGCGGAAGACGCGCGCGCCCGGCAAGCCCTGCATCAGGCCCAGCATGTGACGTGTGATGCTGTTCAGTTTCAAGCCCAGCGGCCCGTACTGGCGCAGCTGCGCGTCGATGTACGGGATCATCGCTTCCAGCACGTCGATCCGCGTTCGTGGCGCGCCGGGCGCATCATAGAAACGTGCGTCCCAGTCGGCCATCGTCCAGGGGTTGTGATAGGCCTCGCGCCCGAGCATGACGCCATCGACATGCTGCAGGTGCAGCGCGATCTCGTCGTCGCTCTTGATGCCGCCGTTGATGATGATTTCCAGGTCCGGAAACTCACGCTTGAGTTCATACGCCACTGCGTAGCGCAGCGGCGGGATCTCGCGGTTTTCTTTCGGCGACAGACCTTTCAGGATCGCATTGCGGGCGTGCACGATGAACGTCTTGCAGCCGGCGTCGGCAACAGTGCCGATAAAGTCGCGCACGAAGCCGTATTCTTCATTGTGATCGATGCCGATGCGGTGCTTGACGGTGACGTCGATCGAGACGGCATCGCGCATCGCCTTGACGCAGTCGGCCACCAGTTGCGGCTCGTTCATCAGGCAGGCGCCAAAAGAGCCCTTCTGGACGCGCTCGGAGGGGCAGCCGCAGTTCAGGTTGATCTCGTCGTAGCCCCACTGTTCACCGAGCTTGGCGCTCTTGGCCAGATCGCCGGGGTCGCTGCCGCCCAGTTGCAGGGCGATGGGGTGCTCGACGTCGTCAAAGCGCAGGTGACGCTCGGCGTCGCCGTAGACCAGCGCGCCGGTGTTGACCATCTCGGTGTAGAGCCAGGTGTGGCGGGTGATCTGCCGGTGGAAGACGCGGCAGTGGCGGTCGGTCCAGTCCATCATTGGTGCAACGGACAGGCGGCGAGATGGCAGGACAACGGCAGTAGCAGCCGGAATGGTCGAAGGAGTGCTCATGCTGGGGGTCTTGTAGCCTGGGAGGCAGGCAATGAATACTGTCGAAAACGCGCCATCATAAGCCAAAGCTGTTGACGCTGCATCTATGCTGCTGATCGGATGTGGCAAGCGCCACGTTGCACGAGCGCCAGACTTGAGAAAAGATGTTGCTGTGTTGGTTTACGATTTCAAGGCGCGTGCCAACGCTTGGGCAGTGCCATGCGAGTGCTGGGTTTGACAAGGCTAGGTTGAGGTCGTGTCCAAATGTCAGACCTGACACCGGAGTTATGACACAAATGTCAGACCTGACACCGGAGTTACTGGCCCATCCCCCCGCACGGCATGGTGTCTTTGGCATAGCGGTATTCCAACTCGACTACCTGCAGGAACAGCTGCTTGATGTTTTCGCGGAACTCGGCGGTCCACAGCTACGGGTTTTCCATTTTGATCGTGTTGATCAGGTCAATACCTAGTTTCTAATGTTTAGTGAAAATTCTGAAACGCCTGCGCAGCATAAATCCACCTTGACAATTTTATATCACCAACCATGCTTCGCAAGTTGATCACGTATCATTTTGGGAGTGGCGTGAACGAGGCGATAATCGTCTATTCTCACGAAAATTCGATGCCCTAGTTGCCGCAGTTCGGACCTTATTTCGTAGTGAGCAGCAGCAAACGCTAATTGCGGCGGAAATTTTAAATAACGGAGGAAGTCTTCTGGAGTAGGACGATTGCCTGCCCAAATAGTAACAACTGGATTATGACTAAGGGATCTTTCTTTTCTACGCTTGCCTGAAACAATCAAATGATTTAGTGTTCCGGATTCGAAAAAACGCCTCAACATTGATGCATCAATAAAGTAAATCTCGTGATCGCTTGCCGCGACGGAATATGGCAATGCATTCAAAACGCAGAATACCCTTTTCTTGCCTGCTGCCTCCGGAAATTCTTTTTCAATGATATCGGGGTAATCTATTAATCCCTGCACCAGCCGATTTACTTGAACCACGTGATCTTGAATATCGTTCTGGAAATTATGGGACGAAATTGAACTTCCAGCGGGCAATAGTCGATTTTTGCACTCAACGAAAAATGCGTAATCACACCAAACGAAAACGATATCATAATCATATTCTTCTTCTGGGCGACCTCGCCTGACTTTAATTTTTTTAGCAAGGAAACCCTGCGCTTTAAAAAACGACAACATTTCAGACTCAAATGCATCGCCTTTTTCTAGGAAACTAACCTTGAGCTGTGAAATGCTAGAAAGCACTACTCTCGCTAAATCAGCATGAATCATAGAAAAACCAAAAAGATAGTATGATTCAGCTCCGCACTTCAAGAGTGGACAGTCATAAAAATCTCGGCTATTCGATTTAAACGTTGCGATAGATAAGAAAACTTTGGCGACCTCATTACTTAATCCATCCGACAGCAACTCATCTAAAAGCTCATCGTGCGCAAACTTTGGGAAAATCGAAGAAATCGCCGCTTGCTCCTCAGATAGCCGCTTGAGTGTTGCATATCCATGAAGGAGGTCTAGGACCGTAATATCTAATACCCTGCACTCCTCTAAGGGCAGAGATAACGAATGCTTCAGCGTGGCGGCCGCATTTTTAATTTCAAGATAAACTAGCTTTTTTATACTCTTCTTTTCATATAAGCGAGCTGAATGACTTTGTTTCGAAGCAATCAGTAAGCGTGAGAAGTTTTGCTCACTCATTTCATTAAATCGAAACTCCGCTAATAGCGGAGATATTTCAGCATGATGATTGGGGGAGAAATGAAATAACAAATCTGAATCTTCACGCACGTCTTTCGGCGTCCACTCTGGAAATTCATCTGTGTATACTTTTAACTCGCCGTCAAGATAACGGACGCGATTATCGACACCAGTCCAACATCCCCACATAGTTGCCAGTTCGAGGTTGGAAAATATTCCTCCGGCATCTAGCGGTAGCTGCATGTTCAAGGCGGGCACGGGGAGTACCACGACTTTATCTTCTTCAATCCATTTTTCCCGATAAGCCTCCATTGCTATAAGACGGCCACAGGATATAGATAGCCCAGAATATAAATCCTTGGGGAAGTAAGAATTTCCGTCGACGTCCTTGATTGGAGCCTTAGGATCGAAGTGTTTTAAATTTTTTAAATGTCGCTTTATGTCCTGACGGATACGACTGTGAACATTAGCTAGTAATCCCAGTGCCAACCCTACTCGCCGTGAAGGATTTTCTGACATGGACGGAAGCCGACTTTCAAATTCGAGAATTGACCGATAGCCTTTTTCAATGCTTGCCACGAGAGAAAATAAATCACTGACTGCGTTACTTTTCTCAAAACCGGGCTGCTTTGCAATATAATCATCCAGCTCCGAAAAAAAGGCATCTCGCTTAGATTCATTTTCGCTTGGGTGCGGATAAACAATGTAATTCGATTTATAGATTATATCAAGAATATCGCCGACTGACTCGCGGGTCAGAATTACGGAATTCAGATATATTTCGAGCTTCTCGAAATTTAGTATTTTTAAGCACGAATTTATAATTTTTGAATCGGGCATCATTATCTCTACTTCCCTTCTAACAAGAATTTAACCAAATTACCTGTATATTTGGCTTGCTTTCGATGACACGGCGGGAGCATTCTGTGGTAGGGGTACACTAACCCTACGGCTTTAAGCCGTCGGTTAACATTTACCGGCAGGCCGCAGGTATCAACTCCTGATCATACTGCATTCCTGTCTCCTCGCCCAATATTGGACTGGCGCATTCCACTGGGGTCTATAGTCACGCCTTATGAACGCGCACAAGCTGGCCGAGTGCCACGCGAACCGACGCCTTGTAGTGTGTAGACGAAATCAAACTCGATAAAGGAGTTTGTTGAATAGCATGCGGGCCTCCGCCAGCCATACCCAGGCGGCCGAGATATCCGGTTTGCGGTCATGATGCCTTACAGTACGACGCCAGCGCTAAGTCCAAGCGGGGGTAGGCTCAACGACCCACCGCTTTGGCTGAACGACGAATCGCTCTCTAGATTCTGCAGCCAAGTCGGATGTGCGCCTGGGATTGTGCAGCGTTCCGGTCGTGCTGTTGCCCGGACGCCGTACGACTTCAACACGAATGTGGTGTAGCTGCTCAATGTCGCGAGCACATTTGCCACTGTACGCACCGTCGGTGAAAGCGTGACCATATCGGCGGCGGCATCTCGATCTCGAACGCTCGTGGCAGTCATGGTAAGGGCAATAACAAACCATCGTATCAACGACGAGGTTGCGCTTTCGCCCCTTGACCTCCTCAGCTGCATCGAAATCGCTATCACCGCCCTGTGGTGAGCTGCGGGTGGATTGCGCATTAACTACGGCTGCTGACGGCTGATTCGAACGCCCCGCGCGTACACGCCATTGCTCGCGCAACCGGTCCTGCATCTGTTCGAACACGCCTGCGACAGCCCAGCGTGCGAAGACTTTATAGTCTGTTTGCCAATGCGGGAACGTTGTGGGAAGCAGTCGCTAGGCGCAGCGCGTACTCAATACATACAAGCATCCATCGACCAACTCCCGGCGGCTGTGGTGCACTTACGTGCCTCGCTGGCCGCGCGCCCCCTCGAACAAGTCGGCAACTAAATCTGGTTCGGCGTCGGTCAGATTGGTACTGTACAAAGGAACGTCCTCGCGCCGATGCGCTGCTGTGTATCCATAGCTCTTGGGCACTTTGGAGGAAGTCGTGTACGCCTTATATTTCGGCTTGAAAGCAGTCTACAATTAACACTCAGCAAATACTTTTCCGATCCCGCTCTCAGGCTATGGCCTGCATGCAGACATACGCGACGTTGCCACTTACCTCGACAGGTTATGCGCGCTGGCTAAGCCCGCCTAACTCTACAGGTCTCATCGGATCTCAGGTTCCGCTCGACTCCCTTCGGGCGCGCCTAAGCACCCTCCCTCTGCACTACAATGCCAGCACGCCGTCGTAACACATAGGCCAATGTGGAAGCTCAACATCAAAACCCATTACTCCAAATTTGCTCCAAGCCGACCAATGGCCTCTATGAAAACCAGCCTTCCTCGGTCCAGTTCATTATGGAGGCGACACTTAGGCGCCGCTCGCCGTATTTCGTTACTGTCATTGCGATTCATGCTATACACCTGCCCGCCCTTCGCGACGCACGACGGCGTCGTTGCGCAATTCTGCGAATGGCTGCGATCAGGAAGAAGGAAGAAATTCGTTTGCCGAAAGAACCGCGGCGATCATTGAGCCGTGAATTCTAGCGCATCTGGCCACCCGAGGGACGGGTGCACCGGTAGATCAAGGAAGCGGCGCGGGCCGTCCTAAATCATTAGCTGCAAGAACGAGCCACTGAAATCAACCGCCTTTTCCAGCATCAGATCGGCGCAATACGTGCCGTCAAACTTGATCTGTTGCTGGACGATAGCTGACATCGCGCCGTCACCGGCATGGCCAGACGCCGATATGACGCCCTCCCATTGCTCTCCAGCTTTTTTCACTGTAGTGATGGCAAGGGAACGATCACTGATTTCAAAGGTTATAAGTTTCATCACATGTTCGCAAAATATGTGAGGAACTATACCCTAGAGCAACAGAATTCACGCGATTCAGTTACCGCAAAACAACGTTTCGAATAAATTTTGTTCCGGATCTTGTGCGGCGCATTGTCGCTGCCAAAAACAACAGGACCTGCCTGCATTCACCATGCAGGCAGGTCCTGGATAACGACGCAGTGTAAATTAGAAGTCGACCTGCGCCGACAACAGCACGGTACGTGGCGCTGCCGCCGTACCGACCGTCGCCAGCGTGCTGCTCGACAGCCAGTAACGCTTGTTGGCGGCATTCTCAACACTCGCGCGCAAAACGACTGGTTTGCCCATCAGCTCGGTACGATAGCGCGCACCCAGATCGAAGCGGGTCCATGACGAGATGTACACAGTATTGGTGACGTTCTGCGCCAGCTCCGCCGTGTGGATCGCGCGGGCGTTGAGGCTCAGGCCGCTAATCCATGGCAAGTCCCAGTCGACGCCGGCGTTGAACGCGTTTTTCGGCACGCCCGTGGCTTTCTTGCCTTCGTTGATGCCGCCGGCGGTGCGTTGCTGCTTGGCGTTGTAGAACGTGGCGCTCGTCATCAGGCGCAGACCCGGTGCGGCTTCGCCGACGGCCGACAGTTCCAGCCCGCGGTTGCGCTGCGTGCCGTCCAGGCTATAGACCGTCGTCAGCGGATCGGTGATCGCGTTCGGGCGGTCGATCTGGAACACGGCGGCGCCGAAGAGCACGCGGCCGGTGTCGACCTTCGTGCCCACTTCATATTGCTTGGACTTGAACGGGGCGAACACTTCGCCGGCATTCGCGGCCGTAGGCGGGGCAACGCTGCCGCGGCTCAGGCCCGACGTAAAGTTGGCGTACAGCGACACGTTTTCCATCGGCATGACGACCAGACCAGCCAGCGGCGACACGGCGCTTTCGCTGTACGAACCCGTCACCGCGCCGCTCGGCGCCAGGTTGTCGAGCGATACCTTTTGCTTGCGCAAGCCGCCGGTAAACAGCACGCGCCCGTCCAGGAACGTCAGCGTGTCGGTCAGCGAGACGCTCGACAGCTCGGTTTCCGAGGTCTTGGTCGGCGCCAGGCGGTTGCCCGTCATCGGCGTGATCGCGACCGGGTTGTAGATGCTCGAGAGCTGCGACGAGCTTGGCGCGGCCGACAGGTAGAAGCTGCCGGCTTCGCTGTCCAGGCGCGAGACCGAGGCGGTGATGAAGTGCTTGATGCCGGCCGTATCCAGGCTCAGGCGGGCGCCGACTTCGCCGGTCTTGCTGCGCGCATAGGCGTCGTACCAGGCGTTGGTCAGGCGGAAATTACCGGCAGCATCGACTCCGTTCAGTGCGCGCGCCGTCGGGAAGTCCTGCTCGCTGGCGCCGTAGTGGTAGCCGGCCGTCGCGTAGACCATCAATTGGTTCGACACATCGTATTCGAGGCGCGACGCAATCGTCGCATCGCGGAACTCGAGGTCGGCGCCGCGGTACACGGCGCGGTGGCCCGACGGTGGCGCCGGGATCGACGTGATGTCAGGACGGAAGCTGTTCTGCGCGCGGAAGTTGTCGGTCTTTTCTTGCTGGCCATAGCTGTCCAGGGTCCAGCGCAGCTTGGGCGAGCGGTAGTCGAGCGCGATTGCGGCCAGACCAAAGTCCTGCTTGCCCTCGTCGATATTGGTGTCGCCGCCACGGATCACGCCGTTGACGCGCACGCCCCAGGCGCCGTCCTCGCCAAAACGGCGGCCGACGTCGACATGGGTGCCAAACAGCGCCTGGCTCTCATAGGTGGCCGTCACGCGCGTCAGTGGCTGGTCGCCGGCGCGCTTGGTGACGATGTTGATGTTGCCACCGACGCTGCCGTTCGGGCTGATGCCGTACATCAGCGTGCCCGGGCCCTTGAGCACTTCGACGCGCTCCATGATGGCGGCTGGCATCCGGTTCGACGACGACAGGCCGTACAAGCCGTTCATGCCGACGTCGCCGCTGGTGACATTGAAGCCGCGGATCTGGAAGTCTTCACTGAAGCCACCGGTCGAGGTCATCACCCTCACCGAGGCTTCGTTGACGACCACGTCGGCCAGCGTGCGCACCTGCTGGTCTTCGAGGATCTGCGATGTGTAGTTGGTGGTGGAGAACGGCGTCTTCATGATGTCCGCCTCACCCAGCACGCCCAGGCCGCCACTGCGCCCGATCTGGCCGCCCGCGTAGGCAGGATCGGCTTGCACCTTGGCACCGGTGATGACGACCTGCTCGACTGGGGCTGGCGCCATGTCCTGGGCACTGGCTGCCAGCGGCAGCCACAGGATCGGTGCCGACGCAACGGCGCCGCCCAATGCGCTCCTGACAAGGCGCGCAAGCAGCGAGTGTTTATGGGGGGCGGTGGCGAACGACGACGAGTGGCGCAGTGGATTCATGTTGGCTGGGAAAGACTTGGGAAAAACGCATTCTACCAGTAATGAGAATCGTTATCATCATCATTCTCATCTGACTCAAAGCCATCGTCAAAAAGAATTTCAAAATAAATTTAATGCCGTTCGGCAATTTGTCGCCCTGTACTCATGAGAGCGAACGAAGCGCTCGAAATTACCGAATTCTCCCCCTACCTATTTCAGGAGTTCAACATGCTGAGCCTTCACACTAACAACGCCGCCCTGTCCGCACAAAACGCGATTTCCCGTAACCAGGGTTCGTTGTCGACCTCGATGACCCGCCTGTCGACCGGCTACCGCATCAACTCGGCCATGGACGACGCTGCCGGCCTGCAGATCGCAACCCGCCTGAAAGCACAGAGCAGCGGTATGGCCGTCGCCATGCGCAACACGCAGAACGCCACGTCGATGATGCAGACCGCCGAAGGCGCGCTGGGCGAAGCAAGCAACATCCTGGTGCGCATGAAGGATCTGGCCACCCAGGCAGCCGATGCATCGTCGAACGCAGCCGACAAGACCGCCATGCAGTCGGAATACGACGCACTGGCCAGCGAACTGACCAACATCGTGGGCAACACCTCGTTCGGTGGCGCCAAGCTGCTCAACAGCAAAGCAGTTACCGCCGATGTCAACGCTGCCACGGCAAAATCAACCGCAGCAAACTTGGCAAAGGCCAATGCGGACGCGATCCTTGGTACCTCGACCCCGGGTGCGACTGCTGCTGACGCGCCAACCGGCACTGGCGCTGCACAGGATTACATGCTTGCAGTGCACAACTACAACGCGGCACCAGACGCAGCTCTGCTGCAGACCATGGCAACGGCAAAGATCGCTTTTGACAAAGCGACGGAAGCGGCCGGGAAAGCCGATACCGCAGCAACCTCTGCAACCGATTATCTGGCGGGCGTCACTGCATCCCAGGCAGCCATCGGCGGTGCCGGCAAATTTAGCGACAAGCTGAATTTCCAGATCGGCGCATCGAGCAGCGAGACCATGGAACTGGATCTGTCGGCTCAGATGAACTCGATGCAAACCTCGTTGGGAACCATCAGCTCACGTTACAACTCGTTTGGCGTGGCGAGCACCGTAACGGGTACCGAGTTGACCGCCGACGGCAGCGCGAATCTGGCTGTGGACAATCTGCAGGCCGCGATCGATTCGCTGGGCGCAGTCCGTTCGTCGCTGGGTGCAACCGCCAACCGTCTCGAACACGCCAACACCAACCTGGCCAACGTCAGCAGCAACACCCAGGCTGCTGCCGGTCGCATCATGGACGTCGACTTCGCTACCGAAAGCGCCAGCATGACGTCGAACCAGATGCTGCTGCAAGCCGGTACCGCGATGCTCAAGCAGTCGAACAGCCTGTCGTCGATGGTCATGTCCCTGCTGCAATAATGGCCGCAAGCCCGGGCCTCACCCCGGGTTAGAAATCCAAGGCCAGCCACACGGTTGGCCTTTTTTTATTCTTGACAGGCACTCTGATGGCCCACATGTTCCCCGTTGCCGCGCTGCCCCCGCCCGTCCTCGCGTCACTGCAGGTCGGCGCCGTGGTGGCCCCGGCTGCCGTGCTGGCCGGCGGCGCCGATGCGCTGCCGCTGCCGTTTTCCGCGCCCCGCGCGCCGGAACCACAAGCAGCCGGCCAGCCATCGGCCGAGTCGGGTGCGGACGGCGCGGCGATGCGGCCCGATCAGGTGCTGATGGCACGCCAGCTCGCCTATCAGCAGCAGGATGCCGCCGGCCTGGCGCGCGCCTGGCGCAGCCAGGTACGCAATCATGGCAGCCAGTTGACCAGCCGCGCGCTGGCCGACATGGGCGGGCATTTGTCGCCGGCGATGCTCGCTGCGGGGCAACAGGGCCAGGTCGTGCACCAGCCCCAGCTGCTCGCGACGCACCAGGATGCCTGGCGCTTCACGGTCCATGGCGGTGGCGAGACGCCGCAGCACCTGGCCGTGCTGGCCGACGAGGCCGACAAGCCACCAGGCCGCCGGCGCCGTGCGCGCGCCGCGCTGCGTCTCGAACTCGAACTGACCGACGGCAGCGCCGTCGTGATCCAGGTCGAACCGATGCCGCAGGGCCTGGTGATCGAGGTCTGCGCGCCGGACGCCAGCGCGCTCACGCGCCTGCGCTGGTTGCAGCCCGAACTCGAAACGGCGCTGTCTCGGGCCGGCCTGACCGTGCTGCGCTGGGGCTTTCGCGATGCCCTGCCCCCCGGACGCAGTCACGCGATGATCGCCAACGCCGAAGAAGCGGCGCAAGCGCTGACGCCGGCCGTGTTTCGCGCCGTGGCCGAACTGGCGCTGCTGCTGCCTGCGCAGCGCGCACGCGGCTGACAGACCGGACTGACCTGCGCGCCGCCATCGGCGCTGCGCCGACTACAATGGCAGTTGTCTTCACGCATCTGCCTTTCCAATGACACGTTGCATACGCTCGCGGCCATCGCCCCTGTTTCCGATGAGCCCATCTGCATGAAGTTGCCCCTGCCTCCCCTTCCGGCGTCCTCGGCCAACGACGCCGCGCCGCCGCCGTCGGCATTCGGGCCGATGCGCGCGCCCGTGTTCCGCATGCTGTGGCTGACCTGGCTGATCGCCAACACGTGCATGTGGATGAACGACGTGGCCGCCGCCTGGATGATGACATCGCTGACGAGCGCGCCGATCTGGGTCGCCCTTGTGCAGACCGCATCGATGCTGCCCGTCTTCCTGCTCGGCCTGCCCAGCGGCGCGCTGGCCGATATCCTCGACCGGCGGCGCTACTTCATCATCACGCAGTTCTGGGTCGCCATCGTGGCCACGATCCTGTGCGCGGTGATCCTGGCCGACGCCATCACGCCGCCGGTGCTGCTGGCGCTCACCTTTGCCAACGGCATCGGCCTGGCCATGCGCTGGCCCGTGTTCTCGGCGATCGTGCCCGAACTGGTGCCACGCGCGCAGCTGCCGGCCGCGCTGGCATTGAATGGCGTGGCGATGAACGCGTCGCGCATCGCCGGACCGCTGGCGGCGGGCGCCATCATCGCGAGCCTGGGCAGCGCCTATGTGTTCGTGCTCAATGCGGTGCTGTCGGTGATTTCGGGCTTCGTGATCATGCGCTGGCGCCGCACGCACGTGCCAAGTCCGCTGGGGCGCGAACGGATTGGCGGCGCGATGCGCGTCGGCCTGCAGTTTGCGCGGCACTCCAACCGCGTCAAGGCAGTGCTGGCGCGGGTGGCGGCGTCGTTCTTCCACTCCACGGCCCTGATGGCGCTGCTGCCACTGGTGGCACGTGCGCAAGGTGGTGGTGGCGCCGGCGTGTTCACGCTGCTGCTGGCCTGCATGGGCGGCGGCGCGATCAGCGCGGTGTTCTTCCTGCCGCGCATGCGCCAGGCGTTCAGCCGCGATACGCTCGTCATGGGCAGCACCGTGCTGTCGGCGGCGATGATCGCGGTGGCGGCCATCAGCACGAACGTGGTCCTGACCTCTGGCGCGATGTGGCTGTCGGGGATGGCGTTCATCGTGTCGGCCAATTCGCTGAGCGTGTCGATGCAGATGGCCCTGCCCGACTGGGTGCGGGCGCGCGGGATGTCGATCTACCAGATGGCGTTGATGGGCGCGAGTGCGACGGGCGCCGCGGTCTGGGGCCAGGTCGCGACGCTCGACAGCGTGCAGCACAGCCTGTTGTATGCGGCCGGCAGCAGCGTGGTCGTCATGGCGCTCGTGCTGCGCGCCATCCAGGACCGCGAGCTGCTCGAAGACATGACGCCGTCGTCGGCGCTCAAGGCGCTGGCGCCGTCGCTCTCGCCGCTGCAGGACGGCGGGCGCCTCGTGCTGACAGTGGAGTACCGGATCGACCCGGCGCGCACCGAGGCGTTCATGGCACTGATGGAACTGAGCCGGCGCGCGCGCCTGCGCCAGGGCGCACTGAGCTGGACCTTGCTGCGCGACGTCAGCGATCCAGGATTATTCACCGAGCAGATCATCGATCCGTCCTGGACCGAACACCTGCGCCGCTTCGACCGCGCCACCGCGGGCGACGCCGCACTGCGCGAGCGCAAGCTGGCGTTTCACCTGGGCCCGGACGGCCCGGTGATCACGCGGCGCCTGGTGGCGAAGGGCTGATCAGCCCACCGTGCCGACGATCGACACGTCGCGGTTTTCGGGAATCTCGTTGTACGACAGCACGTGCAGGCCCGGTGCGAACAGCCGCGCGTAACGTGCCAGCAGCGGCCGTACCTGCGGCAGCACCAGCAAGAGCGGCGGCGTGTGCTGGCCCTTCATCTGTTCGCGCGCGACCGGCATATTGATCTGCAGTTGCGACAGCAGTTGCGGGTCGATCGGGTAATTGTCCAGAGCGACCTTGCCGCCGCCATTCTGGCGCGCCTGGTTCAGGGACCCGAGCAGCATGTTTTCCAGTTCGGCCGACAGGTTAAAGGCCGGCATGTCTTTCTTTTTGCCGAACAGCGTCGAGACGATCTGGCGCCGCAGCGCGCAGCGCACTTCGGCCGCCAGCAGGATCGGATCCTTGGTCGTCTCCGAACTGTCGAGCAGCGTGGTGGCGATCACCACGATGTCCTTCAATGACACGCCTTCGGTCAGCAGCACGCGGAACACGCGCAGCAGCTGGGTGTGCGTGAGCGCCTTGTCGAGCGCGGCGGCCAGCTTGGGCGACAGCGCCGTCAGGCGTTCCAGGATCGCCGGCACGTCTTCGTGGCGGAACAATTCGTGCAGGTATTCGCGCACCACTTTCGACACGTGCGTGGCGATCGCGCTCGGCACTTCGACCACCTGGTAGCCCAGGCCCAGCGCATGCGCCTTCTGCTCGGGCAGGATCCACGTGATTGCCATCCCGTAGGCCGGCTCGATGCCGGGAATGCCGTCGAGTTCGCCGTACACGTTCGGCGACGGGATCGCCAGCAAATGGTCGGGCATGACTTCGGCCTCGGCCACGACGGTACCCGACAGGCTGATCGCGTATTGCGTCGGGCGCAGCGCCAGGTCGTCGCGCACCGAGATCGCCGGCAGCAGCATCCCCATCTGCTCCGACAGGCTTTGGCGTACGCCCTTGATGCGCTTGGCCAGCGGCTCGGCCTGGGCGCGGTCGATCATGCCCACCAGCTTGTAGCCCACCGCCACCGTGACCGCCTGCACCACCGGCAGCGCCTGCCAATCGAGTTCGGGCACGCGGTCGTCGCGCAGCGCCGCCTCGATCTTCGCGACGCCCGCCACGTCCGGCGCAACGATACGTTTGGCCATCGTCCAGCCGACCCAGGCCAGCACGCCGGCAGCGACCGTAAAGAACCACCACGGCATGCCCGGCACGATCGCCAGGATCATCATCACGCCGGCAGCCGAGTACAACACGCCCGGGCGGGCCAGCAATTGCTGGCTGACCTGATCTTCGAGGTCGCCCGATTCGCCAATGCGCGTGACCAGGATCGCGGCGGCGGCCGACAGCAGCAGCGCCGGGATCTGGCCCACCAGGCCATCGCCGATCGTGAGCAGTGCGTAGACGCGGAACGAGTCGGCCAGCGGCAGGTCGTGCATCAGCGACCCGATGGCGATACCGCCGATCAGGTTGATGATCAGGATCAGGATCGAGGCGATGGCGTCGCCGCGCACGAATTTCGAGGCGCCGTCCATCGCGCCATAAAAGTCGGCTTCGGCCGCGACGTCCTTGCGCCGCGTGGTCGCCTGTTCCTGGTTGACCAGGCCGGCATTGAGGTCAGCGTCGATCGCCATCTGCTTGCCCGGCAGCGCATCGAGCGTGAAGCGCGCCGAGACTTCCGAGATGCGTTCGGCGCCCTTGGTCACGACGATGAAGTTGATGATCATCAGGATCACGAACACCACCAGGCCAACGACGAAATTGCCGCCGATGACGACGTTGCCGAACGATTCGATGACCTGGCCGGCCGCATGCGTGCCTTCGTGGCCGTGCAGCAGGACCACCCGGGTCGAGGCCACGTTCAGCGCCAGGCGCATCAGGGTCGTCCCCAGGATCACGGTCGGGAACACCGAGAAGTCGAGCGGGCGCCGCGCCGTCACGGCCACCAGGATCACGATCAGCGCCAGCACGATGTTGAACGTGAACAGCACGTCGAGCAGGATCGGCGGCAGTGGCAGGATGATCATGCCCAGGAGCGCGATCAGGAACACGGGCGCGGCGAACTTGTGGCGGCGCAGTTCTCCGACGAAGGCGTTGAAGGAATTCGTTACGGTCATGCTGGAGCCTCACTCAGGTGCGGTGGTACGACCACCTCGTTGGGGAACCGGGGCGGCGCCTGGCGCCTGCCTGCACGGAACGCATTCAGTTGTAAAACATAATTCAGCACTTGCGACACGGCCTGGTACAGCGGCGCGGGAATCTGCTGCTGCACCTGGCTCGTGTGATAAATCGCACGCGCCAGCGGCGGCAGCTCGAGTGTCTCGATCTTGTTTTCGGTGGCGATGCGGCGGATGAACAGTGCCATCTCGTCGACGCCCTTGGCCACCACGAACGGCGCCTCGGCGCGGTCGACGTCGTACTTCAGCGCGACCGCGTAATGCTCGGGATTGACGATCACCACGTCGGCCGTCGGCACCGACTTGCGCACGCTGCGCTGGGCCAGCTGATTCTGTAGCTGGCGGATGCGCTGCTTGATTTCGGGCCGGCCTTCGCTGCTCTTGTGCTCTTCCTTGATGTCCTGCTTGCTCATGCGCTGGTTACGCATGAACAGAAAACTCTGCACCGGCACGTCGATCAGCGCGAAGATCACGAACACCGTCACCAGCGCCATCAGCGCATCGAACACGAGTGTCCCGCCGACCGCGATGGCGTTGTCCAGGGGCATGCGCTGCAACTCGATATAGCCCTTGATGCTGCCGCTCGAGACATGCCACAGCACGATCCCGAGCACGATCGCCTTGGCCGCCGACGTCAAAAAGCCCACCCAGTGCTTCTGCTTGAACAGGTTGCCCAGATTGGTCAGCGGATTGAGGCGGCTGAACTTCGGCGTCAGGTTCTTGCCGCTGGCAACAATGCCGCCCGGGATCGCGCCGGCAATGACGATTGCCACCGGCACAGCCACCAATGGCAGCACCATGTGCACGAGCAGCAGCAACGCTGACGAAAACACCGTCGACATCGCGTTTTCCAGGTCGCCCGCCTCGCGCAGCGGCACGAACACGAGGCGAAACAGGTGGCGCATGTCTTCCAGGTAGCCGGGCAGCATCAGCATGAAGATCTTCAGGCTGATCAGGATCCCGACGGCCGTGGCCAGGTCGCGCGAACGCGCCACCTGCCCCTCGTCGCGCGCTTTCTTGAGCTTTTGCGCCGAGGGTTTTTCGGTCTTGTCGCCGCTGCTGCTATCGGCCATGGGCCAGCCTCATTTGTTCGGTCAGCATTTCCAGCACCTGGTTGGTCATCGCGATGTAGTGCTCGGGGATGAAGCGCACCAGCTGGATCAGCATCAGCAGGCCAAAAATCGTCACCAGTGAAAAACCCAGTGAAAACAGGTTCAGGCTGGGCGCCACGCGGTTCAGAAAACCAAAGCCGATCTGCACCACCACAGTGGAAAACACGAGCGGCAGCGCCAGCAGGATGGCGGCGGCGAACACCCAGCTCAGGTTCAGCGCCACGGCTTCGAGCAGCATCGGCTGCAGCCCGCCGCCGACCGGCCAGGCCAGGAAACTCTGGCCCAGCACCGCCACCAGCACCAGGTGCGCGTCGATGGCAAAGAACACCAGCATCGCCACCAGCGCCATCAGGCTGGAGATCACGTCCGACGCCTGGCCGTTGACCGGGTCGTTCATCGTCGCCATCGAAAAGCCGATCTGGCTCGAAGCCAGGAAACCCAGCATGCTGATGGCCGCCATTGCGAACTGCAGCGCCAGACCGATGACGGCGCCGATCACGGCCTGCTCGAACATCGCCAGCACGCCGGCCAGCGAAAACGGATCGGGCATCGCGCCCTTGCTGGTCAGCGGCAGCATCAGGAACGACAGCACCACCGCCAGCAGCGCGCGCACCGCGATGGGAATCGTGCCATCGCCCAGTACCGGCGCGGTGATCATCATCGCCATGATGCGGCAGAACGGCCACCACAGGGCGCCGATCAGAGGCATCAGGAAGCCGTACAGTTCCATCGGCGCGCGCCCTGCCCTAGCCGACGAGCGTGGCTGCGCGCTGGAACACCGAGACGCAGTAATCCATCAGCGTCGACGTCAACCAGTGCCCCGCCAGGATCACGGCCAGCAGCGTGACAAGCAGGCGCGGCAGGAAACTCAGCGTCTGTTCGTTGATCTGCGTGGCCGCCTGCACCAGCGCGACCAGCAGGCCGACCAAGAGGCCCGGGATCACCAGTACCATCACCATCAGCATGACGATCTGCAGTGCCTCGACCACGAGGTCGACGGCGATATCGGGCGTCATTGCCAGTCTCCTGCGGCGACGCCGTGGTCAGTATCAGTACGCATGGATGCTGCCAACCAGTGTGCTCACCGTGAGCGTCCAGCCATCGACCAGCACGAACAGCAGCAGCTTGAACGGCAGGGAAATGACAAGGGGCGAGAGCATCATCATGCCCATCGCCATCAGTACCGACGAGACCACCAGATCGATGATCAAAAACGGGATGAACAGCATCGCCCCGATCTGGAACGCCGTCTTCAGTTCGGACAGCACGAACGCGGCCAGCTTGACCGGGAAGCTGTGCTGCTGCGGCGGCTGGGCCGTCGACTCGCCGGCCAGGCGCGCGACCTGCGCCAGCGACGCCTTGCTGGTCTGGGCCAGCATGAAGCGCGAGATGGGCTGCTCAGCGATACGCAGCGCCGTCTCGAGGCCGATCTTGTCCTGGTCGTACGGCAGGAACGCCTGGGTCCAGACCTGCTCGCCTACGGGGCGCATGACGAGGATGGTCAGGATCAGGGCGATGCCGGTGATGATCCGGGTGGGCAGGCCCTGCTGCAGGCCGAGGGCCTGGCGCAGCAGCGACAGCACGATCACGAAGCGCGTGAAGCAGGTCATCATCATGACCATCACGGGCAGCAGCCCGAGCAGCGTCATGAGCACCAGGATCTGCGACTTGACGCTCATGCCGGCGCTGGTGGACGTGGCGCCGGGCAGCACGCCGGCCAGCAGGTCCTGGTTCTGGGCGGCCGCCGGAACGGCAATCAACAATCCCACCAACAGCGCCGACAGAAGCGCAGGGGCGCGGGCCCTGACGCCCCCGGTAACACACATCATGGCGCGAGAATGTCCAGGTTCAGACCTTCGAGGTCGATCACCTTCAGACCGTACTGCTCGCCCGCGACGACCACTTCGGCGCGGCCGATCGGCGTGCCGTTGACCTTGATGACCAGCGGTTCGCCGGCCAGCGAATCGAGCGGCAGCACCGACGACGGGCCGATATCCATCAGTTCCTGCAGCGAGATGCGCACCGAACCGACTTCAAGGGTCAGCGTGACCGGGATGCGCCGCATCATCTGCGGCAGCTGGCGGGCGCCGCTGCGACCGGCGGCGACTTGCAATGCATCCTGGCCGTCCAGATCGTCAATGATGACGTCGCCACTCAGTTGCTCGTTGAGATTCATGTCCATTATTCGGCATCTTCAAATGAGGTTAAACACAGCTTGCCCTTGTGCTCCGCCACCGAGGCGGTGAACAGACGGGAGTTGTCCAGCAATACATCGGCGCGACCGACCGATACCGGGATCACGTCGCCGATCTGCAGACCGAACAGCGTGGCGAGCGTGACTTCCTTGCTCACCAGGCAGCCCTCGAGCTTGACTTCGAGACGCGAGGCCAGCGGTTCGCGCGGCATGCGCGCACCACCTGCCGCGCGCACGCCGCCGCGGTCGGCCTTGATGCCCTGCAGCACGCAGGCCATCAGGGCGTGGTCGAGCCCAATCCAGATCTGCCCTTCCGGCGCGGCCTGGGTCGGCTCATCGGTATCGCGCCGGCCGTACTGGGCGCGCAGCACAGCGCGCAGCACCCATCCGGTCTTGCCGGGCGCGCTTGCCGGCACGACGGCAGCGCCAGCGACTGCGCGCAGTGGCGCGGGCGCGCCATCCACCCTGGCCAGGCCGTCGGCCACGCGGGCATCGAGCAGGCTGGCCAGTTGCTGGGCCAGCGTGGCGGCGAGCCGCTCTTCCGTGGCCGTAACACGCTCCATCACGGGATTTTGCTGCGCTGCAGCAGAAACCGTTGGCTGATGGCGTGCGTACCGCCCTTCCAGCAGCCCCAACAGCAGGCTGCGCTCGAAGGCAACGGCAGCCACGCCGTAGTGGCCACTTACTCCCAGCCAGCGCAATCCGGGCTGCTCGGGTGCCCGTTCGAACGACAGCTGCTCCAGGCGGTAGGCGCCCCAGTGCCGGCGCCCGCCAGGTGATGCCATTTCGCTACCAATCGCCTCGGCCAGTCCGGCAGCGAACGCCGGCAGCAGATGCACCGGACGCCCAAGCAAGCATGGGTCGAGCACCTGGTGGTCACGCCGTCGGTCAAGTTGATTAATTGCCATCTGTCTTTACCGAAAGTTAATGTCACATTGTTTTGATTCCGCACAGCAATAATTATACAGCGAGTTCAAACGTCGCAACTTTGACATATCGCTTTGATTTATCATTTGCCCTACGGTAATATTGAGTCACTGCATTGCACCATCTGCCCCCTGCAGAGTGAAAGTCATGGGTAACTTGCCTAGGCGCGACAGGGTACCGTTCATACAATCCTGCACTGCGCCAGTCTCCGATTTAACAAATTTCAGCGAAGAAATTACTAAAAGGTTGTTAAATTTTGTCGCTGATGAACAACAATACTTCCTCAAGGAACCACGATGGCAAATGAACTTGCTGGCCTGATCCGCGCTGATCTTGCACAACTGAGCAATGACGCAAGCCGCCTGGCGATCAACCCTGCCTCGGCTTCATTTGCCGGGCTCGGCGCGCCAACGGGCGGCGCCGAAGCGTTTTCATTTACCCAGGCCATGCAAAGCGCCATTGCCGGCGTCGATGCCCAGGACCAGGCTGCAAGCGCCCGCGTCACGGCGGTCGAGACCGGCAAGAGCGACGACCTGGTCGGCGCCATGCTGGCCAGCCAGGAAGCCAGCCTCTCGTTCTCGATGCTGATGCAAGTACGCAACAAAGTGATGGGCGCAGTCGATGAACTGCTCAAGCTCCCGATCTGATTTCTTCGACAAGCGACGCTCACGTGCTCTCCTCCCTCAAGTCCTCCTTCAGCGGCAAGCTCGCGCTGCCCGCGCTGCCGCCGCTGCTGCGCAATAACCTGCCGCTGATGCTTGGCCTGGCCATGGCGGTCACGGCTGCCGTCATGATGTTCATGTGGCAGGATCAATCGAGCTACAAGCCGGTCTTCGGCGCGCGCGAGAAAGTCGTCGCCGCCGACATGATGACGGTGCTGGAAGCCGAACAGATTCCCTACCGCGTGCATCCGGACAGCGGCCAGGTCATGGTCCCGTCGTCGCAGCTGGGCAAGGTGCGCATGCTGCTCGCGGCCAAGGGCGTGACCGCCCAGCTGCCGGCCGGCCTCGAACTGATGGACCGTAACGACCCGCTGGGCGTGTCGCAGTTCGTGCAGGACGTACGCTTCCGGCGCGGCCTGGAAGGCGAGCTGGCGCAAAGTATCCTGGCGATGGATTCGATCGCCAGTGCGCGCGTGCACCTGGCCATTGCAAAGACCAGTTCGTTCGTGACGGGCAATGCCGATGGCAACTCGGCGTCGGTCGTGGTGGCCGTCAAGCCCGGCCGCAGCCTGGGCAACGAGCAGATCGCCGCCATCGTCAACCTGGTCTCGGGCAGCGTCGCGGGGCTCTCGCCCCAGCGCGTCTCGCTGGTCGACCAGGCTGGCAATTACCTGTCCTCGCGCATCGATCTGGCCGACGGCTTCGATGGCGCCGCGCAGGGCGACACGGCTGCCAAGCGCCACGCCGATGAGGTGCGCTCCAACGTCAACGACCTGCTCGCGCCGATCCTCGGCGTGGCCAACTACAAGGTCAGCGTCACCGCCGCCGTGGACAATGACCGCGTCGATGAAACGCAGGAAAAATACGGCGAAGCGCCGAAGGTCACGAGCGAGGCAATGCGCGAAGAGATGGAAAAGAGCCGGATGGCGATGGGCGTGCCGGGCACGCTGTCGAACCGGCCGCCGGCGCCCGCAACTGCAGAAGCGGCAGGCGCCGCGCCGGCCGAAAAAGCCGACGACGGCAACGCCCGCAAGAACGCCACCACGCGCCAATACGCGTATGACCGCGCGATCACGCAGATCAAGCGCGAACGCGGCCGCCTGAAAAAACTGTCGGTTGCCGTGGTGCTCAACACGACCAGCGCCGCCGACGGCAAGGCCTGGACGCCGGCCGAACTGACGAATATCGAGAAGATCCTGGCCGGTGGCCTGGGCATCGACGCCACACGGGGCGACGTGCTGGCCGTGTCGGCCATGAAGTTCCCGGCCGCGCCGGTCGAACAGGCATGGTGGCAGGAACGCGACAACATCGTCGACATGGCGAGCTGGGCCTTGTGGGCCATCGGCGCGGTGCTGGCGTACTTCCTGCTGGCCCGGCCGCTGCTGCGCGCTGCCACCACGCGCCTGGCGCCGCCGTCGCCGACGTCGGCCACGCCGGCACTGGCGGGCGCTGCCGCAGCGCCACTCACCGCGCTGCCGGCCGGCGTGACGGCGCTCGAAGCGCCGGCGCCAGGCAACCCGGGCGCCGTCATTCCTCTCCTCGAGAACTATGACTTGCCACCGTCCGGCTCGCCGGTCGACGTCATGGTCGATCACCTGAAAGTGCTGGCGGCCAAAGAGCCGGAGCGCGTCGCCGAAGTCGTCAAACAATGGGTACAGAAAAAACATGGCCGAACTGAATAACGTGGAAGACGGCGACCTCGAGGCCGGTCTGAGCCCGGTCGAACAGGCGGCCATCGTGCTGCTGTCGATCGGTGAAGAGCAGGCTGCGGCCGTGCTGCGCTGCCTCGAGCGCGACGAACTGATGGAGCTGACCCAGGTCATGTCGCGCATGAGCGGCATCAAGGTCGACACCGTCAAATCGGCGCTGCAGAGCTTCTTCGACGACTACCGCCAGCAAAGCGGCCTGCACGGCGCCTCGCGCAGCTACCTGAAGCGTTCGCTCGACCTGGCGCTGGGCAGCGACATCGCCAACAGCGTGCTCAATTCGATCTACGGCGATGCGATCCGCCCGAAAATGGCGCGCCTGCAGTACGCGTCGCCGAAGTGGCTGGCCGAATTCGTCTCGAGCGAGCACGTGCAGATGCAGGCCGTGTTCCTGGCGTTTCTGCCACCCGCGCTGGCGTCGCAGATCCTCGAAGCGCTGCCGGTAGAAGGCCGCGAACTGGTGCTGCTGAACATGGCGCGCCTGGACGAGATCGACCGCGACGTGCTGCACGAACTCGAAGAACTGGTGGGCCGCTGCCTGGCCGCGCTCGACACGCAGAGCGCCAGCGTCGAAGGCGTGCGCCAGGTCGCCGACATCCTCAACCGCCTGCAGGATAACCGCGCCGGCATGGTCGAACTGCTGCGCGCCCACGATCCCGCGGTCGTCTCGCAGATCGAAATGTCGATGTACGACTTCTTCATCCTGTCGCGCCAGACCGAACAGGTCATCTCGCGCCTGCTCGACGACGTGCCGCTGGAACAGTGGGCCATCGCGCTGAAAGGCGCCGAAGCGCCGCTGCGCGACGCCATCCTGGCCGCGATGCCGCGCCGCCAGGCGCAAAGCTTCGAAGACCTGATGCGCCGCTCCGGACCGGTGCCGATGTCGCGTATCGAGCAGACGCGCCGCGAGATCATGACCACGGTCAAGGAACTGGCCGACGCCGGCGAAATCGACATTCAGCTGTTTGCCGAGGCGACTGCCGAATGAAACCGTTTCGCGCTTATCACTTTCCGCCGCTGCACCAGTTCAGCGCGGCGCGCCCTGCCGGCGCATCCGCCGGCGCGGCCGGTGGCAATGCCGCCGACGAGTGGCAAAGCGCGCTGGCCGACGGCTATCGTCAGGGCCAGCGTGACGGGTACGAGGTCGGCCTGGATCAGGGCCGCGCCGACGGTATCGCATCTGGCAAGATCGAGGGCCTCGAACGGGGTCTCGATGAAGGCCGTGCGATGGCGCTCGAGAGCTTCGAACAACTGGCCAAGCCGGTCGATGCGATGCTCAAGAGCCTCAAAAAACTCAAGACCGACCTGCGCGCCGCGCAGCGTACCGAAGTGGTCGACCTGGTGGGCAAGATCGCGCGCCAGGTGATCCGCGCCGAACTGGCGCTGCAGCCGGTGCAGCTGCTCTCGCTGGTCGAGGAAGCGCTGGCCGTGATGCCGCCGTCACGCGACCAGGTCGAAGTGTTCATGAATCCGGAAGAACTGCGCCGCGTGCTGGAGCTCGATCCGAAGCGCGCCAAGAAGTGGACCATCCTGCCCGACCCGGCGCTCGACGCCGGCGAATGCCGCGTGCGTTCGGGCGACCATGAAGTCGATGCCGGTTGCCAGGGGCGCCTGACGGCCGTCATGGAACAGGTGCATCAGCAGCTGCTGGGCGAAGGCGAGCAGGCATGACGGGGTTAGCGCATTCACTCGCCGACTCGCTGCGCGCCGTCGAACTGGGCGCCGTGCCGGTGGCCACGCCCACCGGGCGCCTGGTCGGCGCCCAGGGGCTGCTGCTGGAAGCGAGCGGCTGCCGCCTGCACACTGGCCAGCGCTGCCGCATCGAGACGGTCGATGGCGAATGGCTCGATGCACAGGTGGTCGGCTTTCGCGACAAGGTCTCGTATCTGATGCCATTCAAAAAGGCGACCGGCCTGGCCACCGGCGCGCGCGTGCTGCCGGCAACCGACAAGGGCGACCTGATGATCGGCCCGAGCTGGATGGGCCGCATGGTCAACGGCCTGGGCGAACCGATCGACGGCCTGGGCCGCCTCGGTGGCGACCAGCCACTTGCCCCTGCCCCGCCGCGCGTGAACCCGCTCAAGAAAACGCCGGTGGACGAGCCGCTCGATGTCGGCGTGCGCGCCATCAATGCGATGCTCACGATCGGCAAGGGCCAGCGCGTCGGCCTGATGGCCGGCTCGGGCGTCGGCAAATCGGTGCTGCTGGGCCTGATCACGCGCCAGACCGTGGCCGATGTGATCGTGGTCGGCCTGATCGGCGAGCGCAATCGCGAGGTGCGCGAATTCGTCGAGCGCTCGCTTGGCCCCGATGGCTTGAAGCGCGCCGTTCTCGTGGTCGCACCGGCCGACGAAAGCCCGCTGATGCGCGTGATGGCGACCGAACTGTGTCATGCGGTGGCGGCACATTTCCGCGACCGCGGCCAGAACGTGCTGCTGCTGTGCGATTCGCTGACCCGCTACGCGATGGCGCTGCGCGAAGTGGCGCTGTCGCTGGGGGAGCCGCCGGCCACGCGCGGCTATCCGCCGTCGGTGTTTTCGAACATGCCGCAACTGGTGGAATCGGCCGGCAACGGCGAGAACCCGCAAGGCAGCATGAGCGCGATCTACACGGTGCTGGCCGAAGGCGACGACCAGCAGGATCCGGTGGTCGACTCGGCGCGCGCGATCCTGGATGGCCATATCGTGCTCACGCGCGAACTGGCCGAGCGCGGCCACTATCCGGCGATCGACGTTGCGCAATCGATCTCGCGCTGCATGGCGCAGGTGGTCACGCCGGAACACACGCTGGCCGCGCGCAAGCTCAAGGCGGCCCTGGCGCGCCATGCGCGCGTGCGCGACCTGATTCCGCTGGGCGCGTATGTGCCGGGCGCCGACCCCGAGACCGACCGCGCGGTGCAGCTGCAACCGCATATCGATGCGTTCCTGTGCCAGGGCACGCGCGAAGGCGCCCCCATCGACAATTGCATCGACGCCCTGAAAGCGATCATGGCATGACGCGCTCGACCACCATCCGCAGCCTGGGCACCCTGGTGCAACTCCGTTCGACCCAGGTCGAACGCCTGGAAGCCGACCTGGCCAGCCAGGAAGCGACCCGGGTGCGCTACCAGAACAACCTGGATCGCCTGACGGCGCTGACGCACGGCAGCGGCGCATCGGGCGCGGCGCTGCAGGTCAATCCGGCCATGGCGCTGAACTGCGGCGCCTACAAGCAGGGCGTGATGGCGCTGGCCGACAGCCACCGGATCGACCTGTCGCTGCACCAGGCGAACATGGCGGTCTCGCAGACCCGGCTCAAGGATGCCTGGGTCGGCCGCGAACTGCTGGGCAAAGTGCTGGCGCGCGAACAAGGTGCGCAGGCACGCGACACAGACCGATTGATGAAAAAACGCGACGACGAGATTGCCAACCAATCGTGGATGGCAGGACGGACGGCATGAGCTGCAACGAGCACCCAAGGAGAACACCATGGCATCAGTGATTACTGCACCGACCTACGACCCGATCAGCACGGCGAGCGCACTGGCCGACAAGTACGTGGCCTCGCGCCGCGAGATGATCGCGACCCAGACAAAGCAGGCGGAGGCCGCCGAACGTGGCTTGAGCGAACTCGGCGCAACGATCACATCGTTCCAGACCAGTCTTGCCGCACTCACAGGCACCGGCAAGACGCTGTACGCACAGTCCGTCACGTTCAGCGATAGTGCGATCGGTTCCGGCACTGCAAGGGCCGATGCGCCGGCCGGCACCTATGCGTTTTTCGTCAAGCAGCTTGCCACGCCCAGCCAGGTCGCGTTCGCCGGACTGACCAACGACACCGCGGCCACTGGCGAGCTCAGCATTAGCATGGGCGGCAGCGAAGCCTTCAAGGTCGATCTGGCCGCGGCAGACAGCGATATCGACGGGGTCCTGAGCCCGCGCGAACTCGCGGCCGCGATCAATGCCGCGCCGATGAACCTGGGCAAGATCACGGCCTCGGTCATCACGACCGGCACCACATCGGAGCTGGTTCTGAGCAGCAAGAGCACCGGTGAGGATGCTGAAATCTCGATCAACACCGCCAGCATGGACCCAGCGACGAGCCTGGCCAAGGCCAATGAGCCCGGCAACGTGCGCACGCTGAGCAAGGCGCAGGATGCGATCGTTCACATCGGCGCGGAGAGCGGCACCCCGATCAAACAGGCCAGCAACACGTTCCAGAATATCGATGGCCTGACCATCACATTCAACAAGGCCCAGGCCTCTGGCACCGCGCCGGTCACGATCACTACCGGCGTCAACAACGCAACAACGACGGCCAATGTTCAGGCCTTCATCACAGCCTACAATACCCTGAAAACGGGTCTTTCAAAGCTGATTTACCCAGGCAACCCTACCAGTGGCACCGCGGCCGGCGCCTTCGCCGCCGACAGCGGTGTACGTGCGCTGCACGACCGTCTGGTCAGCCTGCTGCGCCCTGCAGGCAGCGCCAGCCTGGCCTCGTTCGGCATCATCGCAAGCAAGGACGGCACCCTCGAATTGCGCGCCGACCGGCTGACGGCACAGCTGGCACTCACCCCCAACGGCCTCGACAAGCTCATCGGCTCCACATCGGCGGCTGGCGCCAGCGGCATTGCCAATGAGCTCAACACCTATCTGAAAAGCTGGAACGACGTATCGTCAGGCCAGATCGGCAAGCGCAAAGCAGCGACCGAGGAGTTGCAATCGACACTGGGAGCCCGTGAAGCGCTGATCGACAAGCAGTACGACGTTGCCTACCAGCGCTATCTGGCGCAATTCACCCAATTGCAGAACATTCAAAGCGTCATGAATCAAAACGTATCGCTGTTCGATGCCCTGTTCGGCAAAGACGACTGATCCATTCGCACACAGACAAACCAAGATCGCCATGTCCTATCAAAACGCCTACGACGGCTACCACGCCGTCAACCTCGACACCCAGACCTCGCGTGCCTCGCCGGTCGAGCTGGTGCTGCTGCTGACCGACGGCCTGCTCGACGAGCTGGCACGCGCGCGCGCCCATATCGTGGCCCGCCGCTACGAGCAGAAAGCCATCAGTATCGACAAGTGCCTCGAGATCATCAACGGTCTTTCCGGTTCGCTCGATTTCGAGGGCGGCGGCGACACCGTGACCAACCTGGCGCGTGTGTATGAATTCTGTGCCAACCACCTGCACCGCGCCGGCATCAAGCTCGATCCGGCCATGGTGGACGAGGTAACCCGCGTGCTGAGCACGATCCGGCAAGGCTGGAAAGGCATCCAGGACCGCAATGGATAGGACGAGCGCCATCGACCGCCTTGCGAAGCGCCTGCAGGGCGCCAGCACGGGGGCGAACTGGGATCTGCTGGAACTGGCTGTACGCGAGCTGGCGCCGCAATTGACGCTGCTGGCCACAAGCGGCGCCTGGAGCGTGCCCGAGCGCGCCGCGCTGGCCCGGCTGCGCGCGGCCCACGACGGCGCCGTGCGCGCGTGTGCTGGCGCTGCCGACACGCTGCAGGTGCGCCTGGATGAGATGGGAAGCAATAAAGAAGGCTGGATGGCCTACGCCCTCGTGGGCGAACTCGAACCGTGTGAGACTGCCCGATGAACCTTGCGATGAACACCGCCATGAATTCTGCCAGCAATGCGCTTGGCAAGCTGGCCACCGTGGCCGGCAACGACGCGCCGTCGGCCGCCAGAACCGGCGCACCCCAGGCCCTGAACGGAGAGACCGGAGTCAAGCCGGACGCCCTGCCCGACGGCGCGGGCGCCGCCCCAACCGGGGCACCGGGTCAGGCGCCGGTCACGCATCCTGCTGCGCTGCCGTTCGGCCACTGGGTGGCGCTCGACAGCGCGCGAGAAGCCGATGTAGCGACCCCGGAGATCGTTACCGCTGACGCAGACGCCGTACCGCATGACGACGATGCGCCGGCGCTCGAAGCGGCTTTGCCCGACCACGCCGACGCCATCGAACCAACCGTGGCGCCCGAGACCATGTTGGCCGCCATGGCGCCGACGATGGTGCCAATGATGATGCCAGTGACGCTGCCGGCCATGATGCTGGCCATGCGTGACGCACACCGCGGCGACGGGGAATCGGCCACGCCGGCTGCCGGCTCCGCCGACGCCGCACCGGCCATCCAGGCCAGTGGCGCAGCACCGGCATTGGCGCCAGGCGCAGCCGGTGTACGGGCAACGCCGGCGCCCGCCGAGCTGCCGCCGGTCGCCGCCGCGCCGGCAACGGCCCGGCCCGAGCAGGCTGCAGCGGCAGCACCTGTCGCCGCACGCACCTTTGAGCAGGCTGCACCAGAATCCGTGGACGCCACCCCGATCTCGCCGGGCGTTGCCGTGAACGCCACCGCCAGCCAGACGGCGAACGCGCGCAGCGCCGACAGCATCGTGCTGGCCGGCCCGCCGACCGCATGGCGCCAGAACCTGCACGAAGCACTGGGCGAACGGCTCCAGCTCCAGCTTGGCCGCAACATCGAGCAGGCCACGATCCGCCTGGAGCCGCCGATGCTCGGCCGCATCGAGATCGCGATCCGCCACAGTGCCGGCAACCTCGAAATCCACATTGCCGCCTCGAACAGCGAAGTGCTGCGCCAGCTGAACACCGTCAGCGACAGCCTGCGCAGCGACCTCGCGGGACGCCAGTACGGCAGCGTCTCGGTCAACGTCAGCGATGTGCCGCGCATGCAGGCCAGCACCCAGACCGGTGGCCAGACGCCGGGTCAAGGCCAGTCCGATGCCCAGGGCCGTTCGCGCCAGGAGCAGGAACAGGCCCGTGCCCCCGGGCGCGCGCTGCAGGACGAAGCCGCCGCCGGTACCACCCTTTTCTCGATGAACTGACACGACCCCCATGAAAGCAAAACTGATCATTGCAATTGTCGCCGCCGTCGTCGTCGTGGCGGGCGCCGCTGGCGGCGCGATGTGGTACATGAACACGTCCGCAAGCCCCGCCGTGGCGGCCAAGCCGGTGCCCGAAACCAAGCTGACCAAGTACGTCACGCTGGACAAGGTCATCGTCATGCTGCGCCGCGCCCCGGCCGAGCAGTCCACCCATTACCTGTCGGTCGACCTGGTGCTGGCTACCACGGCCGAGGACGAAAAAGCCACCAAGGAACAATTGCCACTGCTGCGCAGCATCGTGGTGTCCGCGCTGTCGGCCCGCACGATGGCCGAAGCGTCGGGCATGACGGTGGACCAGTACGCGGCCGAGCTGAACAAGGTCTTCAATGCCAACTATGCGAAGGAAAACCACATCAAGCCGTTTTCCGAAGTCATGGTCGGCAAGCTGATCATCGAGTGATACGCAGCCCGATCCCGGAGATGCCGTGGCCTACATGACCGATTACGTCGATGCCGCCGCCAGCGAATATGGCGAGGTGGTGGCCAGTGCCGGCTTGTCGCCGCAGGACGAGTCGCGTCACCTGCTGGCGTACGCGCCGCTGGTCAAGCGCATCGCGCGCCAGCTCGGCAGCCAGGTCTCGGGCGCGATGGGGCGTGAGGACATGGAACAGATCGGCCTGATGGGCCTGCTGGAGGCGCTGCGCCGCTATGGCGCGCCCGACACCGGGTTCTCGAGCTACGCCGCGCTGCGCGTGCGCGGCGCGATCCTGGACGAATTGCGGCGCCAGGACTGGCGCCCGCGCGCGGTGCGCCAGGACAGCCACCGCCAGCGCGACGCGTTGCGCGCACTCACGCGCAGCCTGGGCCGCGAGCCAAGCGAACCGGAAGCGGCGAACGCGCTGGGCCTGAGCCTGGACGACTACCAGCAGTATCTGCTGGCCGAGAGCGCCGAAGAGATGCTCAGCTTTGACGAGGTCCTGCAGGAAGCGGTCGGCGCCGAGAACCACACGCCCGGCCCCGAAGACGCCTATATGGTGCGGCGCAGCCTGGAACAGGCGCTGGCCAAACTGAACGAAAAAGAACAGCGCGTGATCCAGATGATCTACGAGTTCGAACTGAGCTACAAGGAAATCGCTGCCGTGCTCGACCTGTCCGACGCGCGTGTCTGCCAGCTCAACAAGAGCGCGCTGGCAAAAATGAACACTGCGCTGCGGCGCGACTGAACTCAACAAAGAAACCGCCAGAAAGGCACACGTCATGCAGCAATTAATCGGTATCGCCATCGTGCTCGGCGCCGTCTTCGGGGGCTTCACCCTGATGGGCGGCACCTTCACCTCGATCTTCCACCCGATCGAGCTGTTGATCATCGGCGGCGCTGCCCTTGGCGCGCTGGTGCTCGGCAACCCGAAGCACGTCCTGGCCGAACTGGGCCACCAGCTCAAGAAGGTGGCGGCGCGCAAGAAGCACGATTCGGAATTCCAGCGCCAGCTGCTGCTCCTGATGTACGAACTGCTGCAGACGGCTGCCGGCGGCCTGAAGGCACTGGATGCGCACGTCGAGGCGCCTGCCGAAAGCCCGCTGTTCCAGCGCTATCCGGCGATCCTCGACGAGACCAAACTGCTGGCCTTCATCGTCGATAACTTCCGCCTGATGGCGATGGGCAAGATCAACGCGCACGAGCTCGAAGGCGTGCTCGAGCAGGAGCTCGAAGCCATCCACGAAGAGCTGACGCAACCGGCCAAGTCGCTGCAGAAGATCGCCGAAGCAATGCCGGGCTTTGGCATCCTGGCCGCGGTGCTGGGCATCGTGATGGCGATGTACTCGGTCTCGGGCGGCGCCGATTCGGGCGAGATCGCCGAAAAGATCGGCGCGGCCATGGTCGGCACCTTCATCGGCATCTTCGCCTGCTACGGCGTGCTCGAGCCGTTGGCCAACCTGATGAAGCAGACGGTCAACTCGGACGCCTCGACGATGGAAACCGTCAAGGTCGTGCTGTGCACCCACGTGGCCGGCAAGCCGGCCCTGCTGGCGATCGACGCCGGGCGCCGCCTGATCCAGCTGAATACCAAACCCAGCTTTGCCCAGCTTGAACAGTGGATCAACGCGATGGGCGGCGAAGACGAATCGCAGAACAAGCGCCGGCGCGCCGCCGACCGCATGACGGGGTAACACGTGTCGAAAACGAACGACAAACACGAATCGACCATCGTCAAGCGCGGTGGCGGCAAGCATCAGCATGACGAACATGGCGGTGCCTGGAAAGTCGCGTTCGCCGACTTCTGCCTGGCGCTGATGGCCCTGTTCCTGGTGCTGTGGCTGATCGCCTCGCGCGAGCAGCAGAACCTGAAAGCCATCATCAGCGAGGCCACCGAGAGCGGCATGCTCGAAGGCCAGGGCCAGAAGCCGGCCATCGCCAGCGAGCCAAGCGGCAGCCTGATCGAACGCTTCCCGGTGCCGCACTCGGGTAGTGGCGGCCCCGGCAATCCGGGCAGCGGGGGCGATGCGGGCGCGCCGAAGGTGGGCTATGAAACCCCGGCCGACCTCACCGCATTGTCAAAGGCCCTGACCGAACTGTCGGTGGAAGCCGGACTGGCCCCGAACCTGGCCACCGTCGTCACGCCGTACGGCTTGCGCGTGATGCTGCACGACACCGACAAGCAGGGCATGTTCATGCGCGGCAGCGCCCTGCCCACCGGCCGCTTCGCGCGCCTGCTGCAAAAGATGGGACCGCTGTTCGCCCGGATGCGCAACCAGATGCTGATCGTCGGCCATACCGATTCCAGCCGCTACGCCGGCATCGATCGCGGTGCGTACTCGAACTGGGCGCTGTCGACCGACCGCGCACTGTCGGCGCGGGCCCAGCTGCTCACCGGCGGCATGCGCACCGACACCGTGCTACAGGTGGTGGGCATGGCCGATCGCGGCCCGCTGCACCCCGCGCAGCCGCTCGACGGCAAGAACCGCCGCATCGAACTGTTGATCCTGACGGGCGCGCAGTCGCGCGCAGTGGCCGGCATGTTCGGCGCGCCGGCCGCCGGCGCACCAGCTGGCAAGGCACTGGTCGGGACCGCAAGTGCGGGCGCGACCGTCAGCCTGCCCGATGCGGCGGCACTGGAAACTCTGCGCGGCCAGCTGCCGACATCGCCATGACCATCAATACCAAATCACGAGGTAACCGCATGAAAATCTCCGGCGCATCGTCGTCCGCCATCACCACCGTGACGCCTGGCGCCGGTGCGGTGTCGGTACCGGTTCAGACCGAAGCATCGGCAGCACCGGCAGCCGCCCTGCAGTCGGCGGTGCTGCAGCCGGCTGCCGATGCGCTCAGCGCGATGCCGGACTTCGACGCCGTGCGCGTGGCCGAACTGCGCGAGGCGCTTGCACGCGGCGAGCTGCCGTTCGATGCCGGGCGCCTGGCCGGCCTGATTCAAAAATTCCACTCGGGACGCTAAACATGGCCACCCTCACCCGCAGCCAGGCCAACGCGTTGCTTGCCGACGGCGTCACCCAGGACGTCAACGAGGCAGCCACCATCCTGATGCTGCTCGAACGCCAGTTCGACGCCGCCGTGCGCCACCGCAGTGCCGAGCTGAGCACGCTGGCCGACGAACTCACCCCGCTGCTCGAGGCCATGGAAGCGCGCCGCCAGCAGCGCGTGACGCTGGTACGCGCACTGCTGGGGCCACAGGGAACGATGGCGCAATACAGCGCGACACTGGCGCCGGCGCCGCGCGCCGCCTTCGAGGCGGCCTGGCAGGCGCTCGAACAGACGGTGCGCGCCTGCAAGGATGCAACGCTGCGCAACGGCCAGCTCATGGCCGAACAGCACGGGATCATGCAGCGCGTGCTGCACGGCGAGGAGCAGTTGTATGCGCCACGTTGACCTGACAACCCGCGCCACGGCGCCAACCGCAGCGACGCTCGCAACGAGCGCGACGCGCCCGACCGCCGCAGCCGGTGGAGGCACGGAGTTTGGCAGCCTGTTGAACGATGTCGCCAGTGAAGTGACCGCCTACATCCAGCATGGCGACGCGGACGGTGGCACTGCCAGCACGCTGAGCGCCGAAGGTGCGCTGCTGCGCGCACGCGCCACCGGCCTGATCATGGATGGCACCGAGGGTGCGGATGGCGTCACTGCACCGAACGCAGCCGCCAGGCCGCCCCAGCAGCAGGCATTTTTGGACAGCATCGCGCCCTGGGCGCGCCAGGCGGCGCAGCAGCTGGGCGTAGCGCCGGAGCTGGTGCAGGCGCACGCGGCCCTCGAGTCGGGCTGGGGCCAGCGTCCGCTGCGGGTCGAGGGCGGTGCGAGCAGCCACAACCTGTTCGGCATCAAGGCCGGTCCGCGCTGGAACGGCGCGACGGGCGACTCGACCACCACCGAATACGTGAACGGCGCGGCGCTCACCACCCGCGAGCGCTTTCGTGCTTACCCGGATGCGGCCAGCGCGTTCCAGGACTATGCCCGCGTGTTGCTGGACAATCCCCGCTACCGGGCCGCGCTCAACACGGGCAACGACGCACAGGCCTTCGCGCAGGGACTGGCGCGTGGCGGTTATGCAACAGATCCCGACTACGCGTCGAAACTGGCGCGCATCGCCGGCAAGCTGCAGGGCATGGCCGATTGATGCATGGCTTGATGCGTCATTCGCCGAGCGGCAAGTCGAGCGGCTGGACCGCGCCGGCACCGACCACGCGCATGCGCACCACCTGGCCGCTGGCGCCGTTCTTGACCCGGACCACGGCGCCGCGCGCGCCGGCGTCGAGCGCTTCGCCGGCCATGCTCACTTCGATGCCGTCCTGGCGCGCAACCATCATCACGCCATCCCCGCGCTTGACGACGACCGGCGCGGCCAGACTGCCCGCACGCAGCACATCGCCCGCGCGCAGGCTGCGCCGGCTCGACTGGCCGACGACATTGGCCAGCACCCCGACCGGATCGGCGATATTGGTGATGTCGCGCCGCTCGAGCGCGACATCGGTTTCGCCAAGCACCGTATTGGCTGACAACGGCGCACTGGCCACCGCCACCATGGCCGACACCCGCGCGCGCACGATGAATTCATGGCGCCAGCCAGTGCCGTCCGGGCAACGGGCGACAAAGCGCATGCGCGCCGGCTGGCGCGTGTCGACCGCCTCGATGGCGGGGGCGACGCTGCAGGCCGGCGCCGGCCGGCTGCTGACGACGGTCAGATCGAACTCCGGTTCGCTCAAACCACTGGCGGCAGCGACTTTTTCGAGCTCATCACGCGCAATCTGTTGTATCTGTGCGGAAAGAGTTTGCGCTGACCGTGCTGTGGTGCACAACACACAGGTTACAATAATCAGTATTGCCTTACGGAAATCCATAGGTGGACAATGTTGGTCAGGCGGAAATAACCATTCTAACCAATCCCACTGCACTTCACCGGAGAATCGCCATGTCGATCAATTTCAAGGACGCGCTGGGCGTCCACGCCGATGCGCTCCAGCTGCGCGCTGAACGCACCCGCGTCCTGGCCGCCAACATCGCCAACGAAAGCACGCCGGGCTACACCGCCCGCGACATCGATTTCGCCAGTGCATTGCAGGACCAGCGCGATAGCGAGGACGGCATGCCGACCCTGTCGGCCGACGGCCCGCTGTACCGCGTCCCGTACCAGGCCAGCGCCGACGGCAACACCGTCGAAATTGGCGTCGAGCAGGCAGCGTTTTCGCAGAACGCGTCCGACTTCCAGACCAGCCTCACCTTCATCAACATGAAGTTGCGCGGTCTGAACAAAGTCATCACGGGTCAATAAGACCAATAGGAGCGTCGCATGGGATTCAAGGATATTTCACAGATCGCAGGTTCGGCCATGGCGGCCCAGACCGTGCGCATGAACACGATCGCCAGCAACCTGGCCAACGCGAATGCCGTCGCGGGCACCGAGGCCGATGCCTACCGCGCGCGCAAGCCCGTGTTCGCCGCGATGGTGGGCGACGCCGGCACCGCCAGCGTGCAGGTGCTCGACGTGGTCGAGTCGAGCGCGCCGCTGCGCCGCATGCACGAACCCGACAATCCGCTGGCCGATGCCGACGGCATGGTGTTTTATGCCAACGTCAATGAAGTGGCCGAAATGGCTGACATGATGGCCGCCTCGCGCGCCTTCGAGACCAATGTCGAGGTCATGGGCCGCATCAAGTCGATGCAGCAGTCGCTGATCCGCATGGGAGAAAGCTGATCATGGTCACCACCACCTCGAATGCATTCGGCCTGAATGGCAACGCGAACGGCAGCACGGGCAGCAATGCCGTCGCCCCGGCGGCCAGCCCGGTCAGCGCCAACAAGGACATGTTCACCAAGCTCCTGGTCGCGCAGATCCGCAACCAGGATCCGCTGGCGCCGTCCGATCCGGCCACGTTCGTCAACCAGCTCTCGCAGCTGTCGCAGACCGAAGCGCTGGAAAACATGACCCAGACCACCGCTGCCAGCGCCACCATGCTGCAAAGCCTGCAGGTGCTGGCCATGGGCGGCCAGGTCGGCAATCAGGTGTCGGTCGAGACAAGCCGCGTGCAACTGGGCGAGACCCCGCTGCAGGGCACTGTCCAGCTGGGCGGGTCCAGCAGCCTGACCCACCTGGTGCTGACCGGCGCCACCGGGACACAGACACGGATCGAATTGCCGCCGCATGCCGCGGGCGCGCAGCCTTTCACGATCGACCCGGCCAAACTCGGCCTGCCAGCGGGCAAATACAGCGTTGCTGCCGAAGCGTCGGACGGCACCAAGCCAGCCGTGGAAATCGACGGGCGCTTGAACAGCGTGCGCCTGTCGTCCACTGGCGGCATCGTCATGCAGGTGGCCGGCATCGGTGATGTCGAGCCGGGCTGGATCACGGGTTTCAACGGCAAGACCACCGGCGCCGATGCGCCCGTTACGTTCAATTAAAAGGATATGCCATGAGCTTCAATATCGCCCTGTCGGGCATTCAGGCCATCAACGAACAGCTCACGACGCTGTCGAACAATATTGCCAACGCCGGCACCTACGGCTTCAAGAGCAGCCGCGCCAACTTCGCGTCGATCTATGCGGGCGACCAGGCCAATGGTGTGCAGGTGCAGTCGCTGACGCAGAACATCAGCCAGAACGGCAGCCTGTCGAGCACCGGGCGCGGCATGGACGCTGCCATCCAGGGACGCGGCTTCTTTACCAGCCGCGATGCCCAGGGCGTCGTGTCGTACTCGCGCGTGGGCATCTTCTCGACCAACGCCGACGGCTTGCTGGTCGATTCGACCGGCAAGAAAGTCCAGGGCTATGGCCCGACCACCGGCGGCGCGCTCGGCACGATGGGCGACATCGCCATCCCGACCGGCCAGATCCCGGCCGTGGCCAGCACCAAGGTGAGCTACGCCGGCAATATGTCGGGCGACTGGAAAACCCCGGCGGCGGCCTTCAATGCGACCGACGGCAATACCTACAATATGGTCAAGCAGTCGGTGGTCTACGATTCGCTCGGCACGCAGCACACGGTATCGCAGTACTTCGTCAAGACCGATGCCGACACCGTGACCGTGCATTACAGCCTCGATGGCGCTGCGCCGGCCGGCGCCGGCTTCGCCATGAACTTCGGCACCAATGGCCAGATCCTGCCGGCGTCGACGACCGGCCCGGCCCTGACCATCCCGGGCCTTGCTGCGGGCGCCGCCGACATGACCTTCAACTTCGACTACACCGGCACGTCCAAGTTCGCCGGCGAAGCGACCAACACCACCAACCGCGCCGACGGCTATGCGTCGGGCACCTTTGTCGGCGTCGAGCTGGCCGAGAACGGTTCGATCGTGGCCAAGTACAGCAACGAGCAGCAGCAGGTCGTCGGCACGATCGCGATTGCCACCTTCCCCGACGAAGGCAGCCTGGTGTCGGTCAGCGATACTGCCTGGATCGCGAATGCCAGTTCGGGCGCGCCGCTGTACACGACGCCGGGCGTCGGTCTGGGCGGCAAGCTGTCCAAGGGCGTGCTGGAAGGCTCGAACGTCGACATCACGTCGGAACTGGTCGGCCTGATGACGTCGCAGCGCAATTATCAGGCGAACTCGAAGGTGATCACCGCCGAGAACCAGATGATGCAGTCGCTGATGCAGGCCCTGTAAGCACCGCGCCATGGATAAGCTCATCTTTACCGCCGTCAGCGGCGCCGAACGCACGCTGCGCGCACAGCAGGTGCGGGCCAACAACCTGGCCAATGCCGACACGCCGGGCTTTCGCGCCAATATCGAGCTGGCGTCGGCGCAGTCGCTGGGTGGCTACGGCTACGACAGCGTGCACCAGTCGCGCTCACAAGCCGACGCGATTTCCACCCGCACCGGCACCGTGCGCGAGACCGGTCGTCCGCTCGACGTGGCCGTTGCCGGCAACGGCTACCTGGCGGTCGAATGGGATGGCGGCGAAGCCTACACCCGCAGCGGCGCCATCGACATCGATGCCAATGGCGCGCTGTCGGTCGCCGGCCGCCCTCTGATGGGCGAAGGCGGCGCGATCGTGCTGCCGCCTCATACCGCGGTCGACATCGCCAATGACGGCACGATCTCGGTCATGCCCGAAGGCGGCACCGTCACCCAGGTCGTCGACCGGCTGCGGCTGGTCAGCGCCGAAGGGGCCGAACTGACCAAGAACGAGGCTGGCCTGATCGTGGCGCGTGGCGGCGAACCGCTCGCGGCCGACCAGAACATCAATGTGCGCAGCCGCGTACTCGAAGGCAGCAATGTCTCGGCAGTGGAAGAAATGGTCGCCGTGATGGCCCTGAACCGCAGCTTCGAGATGCAGATGAAGATGTTCAAGGCCAGCGACAGCATGAACGAATCGGGCAACCGACTGCTCGGCGCCTGACGCCGGCACAACCTCACAGGGAGCAACCATGAATCCAGCAATGTGGATCAGCAAGACCGGTGTACAGGCGCAAGACGCCAAGCTGCAGGCCATCGCCAACAACCTGGCCAACGTCAACACCGTCGGCTTCAAGCGCGATCGCGTCGTGTTCGAAGACCTGTTCTATCAGGTCGATGCGCAACCGGGCGCCCAGAATGCCGACAACACCGTCAGCAATGGCGTGCAGCTCGGTAATGGCGTGCGCGTGGTCGGCACCCAGAAGGCGTTCACCAACGGCAGCCTGCAACAGACCAGCCAGCCGCTCGACGTCGCCATCTCCGGCGCCGGTTTCCTGCAGGTGCGCCGTCCCAACGGCGAACCGGCCTACACCCGCGCCGGCCAGTTGCAGGTCGACGCCAACGGCACGCTGACCAATGCCCAGGGCTTGCCGATCGTCCCGCAGATCACGATTCCGCAAAACGCCGCCGGTGTGACCATCGGCGAGAACGGCGTCGTCTCGGTGACGATCGCAGGCCAGCCGGCGCCGCAGGAAATCGGCCAGCTGAACCTGACCGCCTTCATCAACCCGACGGGCCTGCTTGCACTGGGCGACAACCTGTTCCAGGAAACCGCCGCCAGTGGCGCGGCCAACGAAGGCCGCCCGGGCGACGCCGCATTCGGCAAGCTCAAGCAAGGCTCGCTGGAAGTCTCGAACGTGCAGGTCGTCGAAGAGATGGTCGACATGATCGCGGCCCAGCGCACCTACGAAATGAACACCAAGGTGCTGTCGGCCGCCGACAATATGCTGCAAACCCTGGCGGCAGCGGCACGCTGATGCGCGCATTTACCACCGCCCTTGCCGGCGCCCTGTGCGGGCTGGTCCTGGCCGGCTGCTCGTCGCCGATGCCGGTGTCGCTGGCCGACGACGACGCCATGCCACTGCAGCGCCCGGTGCGCGCCGGCCTGTCGGGTGGCGTGTTCACGGCCGATACGGTCTCGCTCACGTCCGACAGCCGCGCCTACCGCGTGGGTGACGCCGTCACCGTGATCCTGCAAGAGACCACGCAGGCGAGCAAGCGCGCCGGCACCAGCATCTCGAAGGGTTCGTCGATCGGCATCTCGCCGCTGGCTGCGCTCGGCAAGGTCTACGGCAAGACCGGAATCGACATTTCGGCCGACCGCGATTTCGAGGGCGACGCCACCAGCACCCAGCAAAATGCGCTGTCGGGCGCGCTGACCGTGATCGTGCAGGAAGTGTTGCCCAACGGCCTGCTGCGTGTGGCCGGCGAAAAGAACCTGATGCTGAACCAGGGCGAAGAATTCGTGCGCCTGAAAGGCTTTGTGCGCGCCGCCGACATCGATACCGACAACCGCGTCTCGTCGCTGCGCGTGGCCAATGCCCGCATCGCCTACTCCGCCCGCGGCGCACTGGCCGAGGCCAACACGCCGGGCTGGCTGACGCGCTTTTTCAACAGCCCCCTGATGCCGTTCTGAGGATGCCCATGATTTCGCGCCGCTTTGCGCCATTGCTGTTTGCCGCGTTCTGCGCGAGCGCCCTGCTGTCCTTTCATCCTGCCCATGCCGCCCAGGCCCTGCGCAACCTCGTGAGCGTCGAAGGCGTGCGCGACAACCCGCTGGTCGGCTACGGCCTCGTCGTGGGCCTGAACGGCAGCGGCGACTCGACCCAGGTGAAATACTCGAGCCAGTCGGTCGTCAACATGCTCAAGCAGTTCGGCGTGCGTCTGCCCGAGGGCGAAGACGCCAAGAACAAGAACGTCGCCGCCGTCATGGTCTCGGCCACCTTCCCGCCCGGCTACCGCCGTGGCCAGACGATCGACGTCACCGTCTCGTCGCTGGGCGACTCGAAAAGCCTGCGCGGCGGCACGCTGCTGCTGACGCAACTGCGCGCGGCCGACAACGAAGTCTATGCACTGGCCCAGGGCAATGTCGTGGTCGGCGGCCTGAACGCCACCGGCCGCAGCGGCTCGTCGGTCACCGTGAATACCCCGACCGCAGGCCGCGTGCCGAACGGCGCCCAGATCGAGCGCGAAATCGCCACCGACTTTGCCACCCGCCCGCAAATCACGCTGCGCCTGCGCCAGCCGCATTTCGAGACGGCGACCAATGTCGTCGATGCGATCAACAAGCGCTACGGCCCCGTGGCCACCACGCAGGATGGCACCAGCGTCGACGTCATCGCGCCGAGCAATCCGACCGAACGCGTGGCGTTCATGGCGCGCCTGACGGCGCTGACCGTCGAATCGGGCGTCGAGGTGCCGCGCGTCGTGTTCAATTCGCGCACCGGCACCGTCGTCATCGCCGACGGCCTGCGGGTCAAGGCCGCCGCCGTCACGCACGGCTCGCTCAAGGTGATCATTTCGGAAAGTTCGCGTGTCAGCCAGCCGGGGCCGCTCAGCCGCGGCCAGACCGCCGTGACGCCCGAATCGAAGCTGTCGGTCGACCAGGGTTCGGGCCAGATGTTCCGCTGGCCGCCGGGCGCGCGCCTGCAGACGATCATCGACACCGTCAACAGCCTGGGCGCTTCGCCCGACGACATCATGGCGATCCTGCAGGCCCTCGACCAGGCCGGCGCGATCGAAGGCGAACTGGTGGTGATCTGATGCGCATCGACGAACTTCGCACCACGAGCCTCGCACTCAACGCAGACAATGCGGTCGCGCCTGCGGCCGAGCCGTTGGCCGATCCGGCCTATGTTGCCAAGGCCACCAAGGCCGCAGTCGAATTCGAGCGTTTCTTCATCGGTCACATGCTGCGCACGATGCGCGCCTCGACCCGCGAAATGGCCAGCGAAGACAGCGTTTTCAACAACCGCGTCAACCAGGACATGCAGGACATGGCCGACGATCTGCTGGCAGGCAATATGGCCGGTCAGCGCGCGTTCGGTATTGCCGACGCGATCCTGCGCCAGCTGGTGCCTGGCGCCAGCGGCGGCAAAACCTGATCGACGGCACCGGCAGCGCCAATCTGCGATAAAGCTTAACAAACGGCAATAATTGGTCGCCTTATCAGGTTAACCCTGTCCCGAAAAGAGTCTCACCCATGACGATCATCAACAATGCCCTTTCCGGCGCCCTCGCCGCCCAGATCGCGCTGTCAGCCAGCAGCCAGAACATCGCGAATCTGCAAACCAAGGGATATACCCGGCAGACGGCGCTGTTTACGTCGGTGGGCCCGGATGCCAGCGGGCGTTCGGCCGGCAACGGTGTCCAGGTGAGCTCGCTCATGCGGTTTTCGGACAACTACAAGAGCCAGGCCATGTGGCGCGCCGCGTCGGAGCAAGGCGCCTACGCGCAGTCGCAGCCCTACCTGACTCAGCTCGAAAGCGTCATGGGTGACGCATCGGCCAGCCTGTCGGCCGGCATCGATGCCTTCTTCCGGGCGATCAACGCCGTTGCCGGCGACCCCGGCTCGACACCGCTGCGCCAGCAGGTGCTCACCTCCGCCAGTCTGATGGGCGAGCGCATCAATGGCATGAACAATGTTTTCAACGCACAGCTGACATCGGTGCGCCAGCAGCGCAGCGCACTGGTCGACTCGGCCAACAGCGACATCAGCACGATCGCCAGCCTGAACCGGCAGATCATGGAAACCCAGGCTGGCGGTGTCTCGGCATCCGGCCTGATCGATGCGCGCGACAATGCCATCGACGCGCTGGCATCGAGGATGGCGCTGGAAGTGTCGACCAACGCGGATGGCAGCCGCGATGTCTCGCTCAAGAGCGGTCAGGCACTGGTGATCGGCAGCATGCATGGCACGCTCCAGGCCGCTGCGACGGCCGACGCGCCGCAGGCGTTTTCGATCACGTTTGCCAATGCCACCTTCGCGCTCGACGCAACCAAGATGGGCGGCCAGATTGGCGGCCTGAGCCAGTACGAAATCACGACCCTCAAGCCGCTGCAGGACGATATCGACACGCTGGGCCGCACCATTGCCGAGCGCGTCAATGCCCAGCTGGCGCTCGGCTACAGCACGCCCGCCAACGGACCCGCCGTGCCCGGGACACCGCTGTTCGTCTACACCCCGGGCAGCGGCGCCAATGCACTTAAGATTATCACCGGCTTCAAGGCCGAAGACCTCGCCTTTTCCGGTGACGGCTCGCCCGGCGACACCGGCAATCTGCAACAACTTGCCGCGCTGAAGGGGCAGCCAGTCACGCTGCCCGGCATCGGCACCGTTCTGCTGAGCGACGCCGATACCCAGCTGCTGGGCAAACTGGCCATCGACAGCAAACTCAATAAAGCATCCCTGAAGACCACCGACACCGTACGCACGCAATCGATCGACGACTGGCAATCGACCAGCGGCGTCAACGAAGACGAAGAAGCGGTCAAGCTGGTGGAACTGCAGCGGATGTACGAAGCGAACATGCGGGTGATCTCGATTGCCAATTCGATGTTCGACGCCACGCTCGCGATGATGGGCTAAAGGAAAAATCATGCGTATCGCCACTTCCCAGTACCAATCGACGATGAACGCCTCGCTCCAGGTCAACCAGGAGCGGGTCAGCCAGATCATGCAGCAGATCGCCAGCAACAAGCGCATCCTGCTGCCGTCGGACGACCCGGTCGACAGCGTGCGCCTGTCGCGCCTGGAGCGCGAGGAATCGTCGGTCCAGCAGTACCGCGACAATATCGGCGCCCTGCAGCTGCGTCTGTCCAAGTCGGAAGGCTACCTGAGCAATATGGTGACCGAGATGACCGAGGGCCACGACCTGCTGGTCTGGGCCTCGGACGGCAGCAATGCGCCGGCCGACCTGAAGGCGATGCTCGCACCGCTGCAGGCCGTGCGCGACAGCCTGTTCTTCACTGCCAACACGGTCGACAACGAAGGCAACCATTTGTTCTCGGGCACCCTGACCCGGACTGCGCCGCTGGTCTTCGATCCGGCCGCCGCAGAGGGCGCGCGCTACACCTATGCGGGCAACAGCAACAGCCAGAACGTCACGGTGGGCAACGGCCTGACCCAGCCTGCCAATGAAGACCTGGCGGGCCTGGAATCGTTGCTGAACCAGCTCGACGAAAGCATCCGCGTGCTGTCCGCACCGGGCGCGAGCGCCAACGATCCTGCCGTGCGCGCGGTGCTGGCGGCGAACCTGGACGGCTTCGAAACGACCCAGGGCCTGGTCTCGAGCAAGGTGGCCACATTGGGCGGACGCCAGAACGTCATCCGCACGCTCGACGACAACCACGCCAACATCAGTCTGTCGAACAAGATGGCCATCACCGACATCGGCCAGCTCGACGTCGGCCTTGCCGCGACTGAGCTCAGCGGCTACTCATCGGCCCTGCAGGCAACCTACAAGGCCTATGCCAAGATCGGCAACCTGTCGCTGTTCGACGCTCTCTGATGACCATGGACGCCCTGACCCGCACCATCACGCCGTCCACCGTTCCCGCCAGCGGCACGTCGGGCGGCGCCGTCCGCGCCAGTGCGGCCCGGGCGCTGGCCGCGCAAACGTCCGCGCCGCAAGCCGACACGAGCGACGTCACGGCGCCAGCCGCGCGTGCACCGCGCCGCAGCGTCGCTCACCACGCCAGCCTGCAAACGGACGTGGCGCAAGCCCAGCAGGCACTCGACTACCTGGCGCGCATCGCCTCGCAGCTCGAAGCGCTCAAGACCGACCTCGCCACGCGCCTGGCCGGGCGCGGCGCCGCCTCTCGCCAGCTCGAATCGCGCGCACGCCAGCTCGGTGACACACTCGACGCCCGCCGCAGCGAAGGCGGCGCCGGGCTCGATGCCGAGCTCGGCTTCGATGGCAACCGGGTCGCGCAGCAGCGCTTTCGCATCGATGGCCTGGACATCGCCAGCCTGCAGGCGAATGCGCCCCAGACCCTGGCATTTTCCGTCGGCAGCGTCGGCGGCCCGCAACTGGCGGCCAGGTTCGAACCAGGCATGACCGAGGAAGACATTGCCCGGCGCCTGGACCGCACACTGGCGCCGGTCGGGATTCGCGCCGGGCTCGACACGGACCGCGCGCTCGTCTTCACCACGCCCGAAGCCGCGTTTGACGGCGTCAAGGACGCCATCGCCGTGACGGGCCGTGGCCGCGTGGACACGATCGCACTACCGGCCTCGCTGGCACCGCAGGAATGGCAGATGGGCAATCCCGACGCCCTGCGCCAGGGCTTGCGCGACGTGGTGCAGGCCCTGGCGCGCGTGCGCCGCTCGCAGGACGCTGCCACGCTCGCCCTGAGCGTGGCCATGACGCGCACGGCGCAACCGGAAATGGAACAAGCCGAACTGGCGCTGCTGGCGGCGGATTTTTCCGGCACTGCCACCAGCCACGATTACCAGTCGCTGCTGGCCATCACGTCGGCGCTGGTGGGCGTCAGCCGGGAACGGGTGCAGGCGCTGCTAGGATTGCGCTGATCGAAGGCAACATGTATTTCCCGAAAAGACACCAAGCTGCCATGTTTGGATAGAATTACCACAGTCAATCGTGCACGATAAAGAGGCGCGCTATCATCGATTTCAATTGAAATTGATTGGCGCCCATGGATTCATCAAATACTGTCTGCGGCACACCACTGACCAGCGGCGTCGCGCTGATCACCCACAACGGTCTGAAATACCTGCCGCAGCAACTGCACAGCATTCTTGCGCAAACCCGCGCCGTTGCGCATATCGTCGTGTCCGATGACGGTTCCACCGACGGGACCTGGGAATACCTGGAAGCCTGGGCCAACGATGCGCCGGTGCGCGTCACGCTGGTGCGCAACGATCCCCCGCTTGGCGTGAGCGCCAACTTCGAGCAGGCCATGCGCCTGGTGGACACGGACATCGTGTTCGCGTCCGACCAGGACGACGTCTGGATGCTCGACAAGGTCGCCCTGCTCGCCGCCGAATTCGAGGCCGACGACAGCGTGCAGCTGGCCCACACCGATGCGATCCTGGTCGACGCCGACGGGCACGAGCTCGGGGCGACGCTGTTCGAGGAACTCGCACTCTCGCGGGCCGAACGGCGCGACATCCACAGCGGCAGCGCGTTTCGCGTGTATTGTCGCCGCAACGTGGTCACCGGTGCGGCCGCCGCGTTCCGCCGCCGCCTGATCCGGCACGTGCAGCCGCTGCCGCCCAAGACCATGTTCTACCACGACGGCTGGCTGGCGCTGATGGCCGCGGCCTCGGGCCGCATCGTCATGCTCGACACGCCGACCATCCAGTATCGCCAGCATGGCGCCAACCTGGTGGGCGTCAAGCGGCTGGGACGGCTCACCAAGCTGCGGCGTCTGTGGTGGGCAATCGGGAGCCCGAGTCCGCTGAAGGCCACCACCGACAGCCTGCTGTCGGCGCGCGCCACGCTCCATGCGCACATGGCCGGGCGCTCTGGCCTGGCCCCGTCGCACGTCGCCATGGCGCAGGAAGCGGTGGACTTCATTCGCTGGCGCGGCCGTTTGCCGGCCAATCCGGTCATCCGCTGTGCCAAGGTGGCCAGTGCCCTGCTGGCGCGCCGTTACCACACCTTCGCGCACGAGCCATGGGTCGATGCACTGCGCGACAGCCTGAATCGCTGACTGGGCTGTCTTGGAATTTTAATCAGGCATAAAGGCGCAGTCAGCGTTGTCTATTGATCACGCCGACTGCAATGCAGAACAATTGTTCTGCAGAACTGACTCGCCCGCCATCCAGTGCCCAACGCCAACCCAGATAATTGCGCAGGTAGCGTGACGCCACGCCGCGAAAGCCCCTTAGCCAGGACTTGAAACGCCCGTGGTAGGCGTTCACGTTCTGAACGTGAATCGCGCGGTTGCCTGCATGCCTGGTGCGCACGCCGGCACGCAGATTGACTGCTTCATGGGCAATTTTGAACTTGCGTGCGAAAGCCCGATAGGCAGCATGGCTGTCGGTGACCAGCAGTGCCTGTGGATCGAGTCTGGGCAGCAAGTCACGTTCGAGTTGTTTGGCTGTCAGGGCACCCCGCCCG